>OGEC01000006.1_pt1 | contig 299685 bp, 279 predicted proteins | sample 1570551 | NCBI WGS metagenome assembly OGEC01 (sample SAMEA2582127, study PRJEB24529) | metagenome | biome: Human gut stool | place: China | collected 2011 | reverse complement strand
AAAGGACAATTATCAACTTGAAAATAAAGAAATAAAGAATTTACCACCAAATTTGAAGAAGAACTTAACAGCAGTTGTATCAATATGAAGATACAGCCGCTGTATATTTGTATGAAAATATGTAATTTCTCAGATAAGTTCATATTTTTTGCCTATTTCATGGAAGGCGTTTATCAGCCTGTCACAGTCTTCAAGCGTATGTGACGACATCACGCCAATTCTAATTCGGCACATATTAGGAGGTACAACCGGTGGAAATATTGCATTTGTGAAGATATCTCTGTCGTAGAGTTCCTTTGTCATCCGGGTCAATATGTATTCGTTTCCTACAATAACAGGAATAATAGGTGTGATCGAGTTCAAAGTATTAAAGCCAATTGCTTTCAATCCGTTTCTTACATATTCAGCATTCTGTTTCAGTGCATTCTGAATATCCGTATTACGCATCTCTTTGATTACTTCAAGGGATGCCGCACATATACTCTGGGGTAAAGAGGTGGAATACATGTTACTACGAGCATAAACTCTCAGGTAATCAATAATGTTTTGTTTGGCAGTTATAAAGCCTCCTATCGCCCCTATTGCTTTACTGAGCGTTCCTGTAACGATTATATTTTCGCGCTCTTTTATGCCGTAATAGCTTAGCGTTCCGGCTCCGTCTTTCCCAATTACTCCCGTGGCATGGGCATCATCTATTAAAAGCAATGCATTATATTTCTTCACAATCTCTAGGATAGCCGGAATATCGGCAATATCTCCATCCATACTAAATACTCCGTCGGTTACCACCATCATGCCATCTTTGTATTGCCCGACATTTTCTTTTAATATTTTTTCGAGTGCTTTAGGGTCATTATGCTTATATCTTACCATTTTGGCGCCAGACATAAGAGCTCCGTCAATTAAACTGGCATGGTTGAGTCTGTCATATACCAGCAAGTTGTTAGGGCGTATCAATCCTACTATCACACCTATATTGGCAGTGAAGCCGGAAGAGAATAATATAGTGTCATCAAAACCGGTCAGCTTGGCTATCTCTTTTTCCAATTCATTTTGGAATATTGTCGTTCCACTCAATAGTGGAACCCCGCCACTTCCTATTCCATAGTCAGTTGTTACATGAACCGCTTTTTCTACTACTGACGGCATGCCGGTAGCATCCAAATAACTATTGGAACCGAACATTAGCATTTTCTTTACTTTATTAGTTTTTCTATCAACAACCTCGACCTCCCTGCCGCAACCGGAAACCATCGGGGATTTGACGTAGATGTGTAGCGAGTTCTCTTCGTGTAGTTGGAGTTCTTTTTGGAAATTGGAAACTTTCTCCATAATACTGCCACCGGGGCTATTCTTACATATCGAATAGTCAATTTTGAACCCAGATATGTTCTCTTTCATTTTAGTATTTATACGTTATAAATTTGTTTGCAAAGATAATGACAAAAATAAAATAAGCAAATTAAATAGTCTATAATTAAATTGCTAAAACAACTACTTGCTAATATTTGAATTACTTGTTTGTTGCTTGTAAGGCGTAAAATACCTATATTTGCAACATATCTCTTGTTTATACAAAACAAACATGTGGGGGAGAATCAAACTGTTGGATAAACAAACATAAGCCTTCTTTGAACTACCCAACCGATTCTTTAGGGATGAAATGTTATTGGAGGGAACAAAAAATACCTCCCGACTTTTGGTGATTAAATTTTTTATTATTTAATAAGTACTATATAATAATGATGGGACAGGGGGATAAAAAAACTCGCATAAGGAGAACCAATGAGCAATTGGACAAGGAGGTGATATCTGAATTTGAAAAGCTTGTAGGTGAACTTGGTTTTGGAAACGTCAATTTGAGTGCCTTAATGAAAGCTGCTGACTTAGAGGCTAATGTATTTTATAGAAGATACGGTTCGATGGATAATCTTTATGATAGACTGGCCAAACAATACGACTTCTGGATCAATAATACTATTGATATTTCTACGCTTAATACGTTGGGACCTAAAAAGTTTTTTGCAGAAACGTTCAAAACATTGTTCAGGAATCTGTCAGAGAACAGTGTGATGCAAAAGCTGCTGCTTTACGAAATGACGACTATTAATAGTACTACAAAGAGATCTGCGGAAACACGGGATGTTATGAACTTAAGCTTAATAACATTTTACGAAAATCTTTTTGCGTCTGCGAAAATCAATATTAAAAGTATTGCGTCAATCCTAATAGGAGGAATTTATTATCTGATATTACATAGAGAGTGTGCTAAAATCTGCACGATAGACTATAAGACTAAGGAAGGAGAAAATGCTTTTTCAGAAGGAATCGACTTTTTAGCTGATATTATTTTTGATAGGTTGGAGATGTATGACAGAGATAAAAAGGCAATCCGGCAAATGATATCGGATGGTATAAGTGAATCCAAAATATGTAAGTATATGGGTATCAATAAAAATGACCTGAAAACATTGCTTTCGGAATAATCGCAGGAGACTATATGGGCAGGTGCTTAAGGAAATTCTGAAATTTTACGGCCTTCCTAATTTAGCAATATACTTAATGGCAATATCCATACGTAAAGACGAAGGTATTGCCATTATTCTTTTCATATAATGCAATCTCAATAATCGCCTTCATGTTTTCAATAAGATTCTAAATAGGTGTATATACGTCTTTTTATCAATCAGTTATACTTCTTTAATTATAATTTCTCTCAATAATAGATTTCATTATTTGTTTATGAATATATAATTATTAGAAAATATATTTCATTTTTTAAGCAAACTATTTTTCGTATATTGTTTTTGTTATATATTTGCATGCTGAGGACTATATAGAAGCCATGCACTTTTATAATGAAATGAAATCGTAGTTTTCTTGTAGTCTGTATTAAACAAATTATTAACATTTAAACTCCTAAAACATGGCATTTAGAGCAACCTTAAGCTTTGCAGGAAAAGAGTTTGACGTGCTGGATTGCACGTACAGTCTCAAGAGAGATGTGGATTCCAAAGGACGCCCATCTTCAAACATTTATGGCGGACAAATTCGTCTGCATGTGGAATCGACTGATGATACTTCGATTCTGGAGAACATGACCAATCAGTTTAAACCTCATTCCGGCAGCATCGTCTTCAAAAAAGGAGATGAAGAAGCCAAGATGAAGGAACTTACCTGGGAAAACGGATACATTACCGAATTTACCGAAAACATCGACATTGTCGGCTCACAGCCGATGACTATCACTTTTGTCGTATCGGCTCAGGTAATCAAGATTGGTGGCGCACAATTTGAACAGAATTGGCCGAAGTAATCATTTAGTATTCATGTAGGTAACAGAAGCCATCTGCTGTTTTTTTTAATATGTGGATGGCTTCTGTAGCTTAAAAACAAAAAAGACAAATGGCAATACTTGAATATGGAATTGGTGGTAATGAAGTGAAAGTTGATACTTCCGAAGCCATCGCAAACATTCCGGAGAATCGCTCCCTCATAGTTGAACAGTTAACTGCTGACGAACCTGTAACTCCTGAAGCGGTCAAAGGCTTAAGCACTATCGAAGAGGTGTTTGCGCACTTCTTACCCAACATTGATGTTGAATTTGAAAATGAAGAAGGGCAACCGGTAAAAGAAAACTTTAGATTTAGCTCAGTGGCGGACTTCAGTGTGAAGAATATGACACAGAATAGTCCATTCCTCCATAAGTTGGATACGGAGAAAACATTCTACGAGGGGATGGTGACGCAATTGCGCTCTAATAAAGTTCTACAACGGGTGTTGGAGAATCCAGAATCCAAAAAGGCGTTTATCAGCGCACTGGAAGCATTGAGTAACGAATTAAAGACCGAATAAAAGACAATAAGAACTATGGAAGATAATAAAAATAAGTCTGAAGTTCAGGCGCAAGAAACCGTTCAAGTTTCCTATAAAGAGAAAAATGGGGAATCCTCTCTGGCTTCGGCACTGGATGTGTTGTCCAGATTCGGCGGCTTCAATTTTCTGGAATCAACAGTGGATGGTGTTCAAAACCTGAACCCCGAGCGTAAGGCACGCAAAAAGATATTCTTAACCGATGAACAGAAGCAAGAAGAACGGGAAGCGCTGAAGAATAAGATAGATATGTGGATCGACCTGCTGAACTCATCATCGGCAGTGACGGAAATGATTGCCACTTCTAAAGCTAAATCGGAAGCTGCCGCATCGCATCTTGCCAAAAGCCAATTGGTGGCAGTGCAGAGTGTGAGGAATATGGAACAGGCATACCGTGGAGTGATGTTGTTCTATAAGAATACGGAAGCGGACAAAGTGAACAACGTGACGATAGTCAATGCTTCCAAAGAACAACTGACCGACCTCGACAATCCCCGCTTCATTGATTTCGTTGCCCGCGAACTAAAACAGAACTATGACAAGTTGGATTTACGTCAAAATTACTCACTGTTAGCCATTCCGGGCTATCTTGGTTCGAATAAGGTGCTTGAAAAATGGGCGAAAATCGCTTATGAGAATAAAGTGATGCTCTATACGGACTTTGCCGACCTTGATAAGCCGGAAGATGTGGTGGAACTGTTCTCTTCCTCCAATATGGCAAGTGGGGAGGCCTTCAAAAGCAATACCTGCATGACCTGCAACTGGCTGGTGGGACGTGCCGGATATCGGGAAATCGGTGAAGAGGAAGACCTCCATGTTTCTCCGTCTATTGCTTTGATGGGTAAAGTTTACACCACTCTGATGTCTCAGGTAACTGCCGGTAAGAAGTATGGCGGCATTAATGAAATAGATGCGGTGGTATTCCCGTTGAAGAAAAGCGAAATCTCACAACTGGAGAAAATGGGTTTAATTCCGATGGTTAATGAATATGGTAAAGTGATGGCGTTCTCCGCAAAGACATTGTTCAACGGTGACAATCTGGGATTGCAAACTTATTCTGTGGTACGTGTATTCGACTATATTACCAAGGTGTTGTTTGATTTCCTGAACCGCCGTTCGTTCGAGAACTGGAGTTCTAAAACCGAACGTGACCTGAGAGGGCAGATTGTACAGTATCTTGATAGTGTACAGGGAGCCGACCGCCTTATCGAAAAATTCAAGATAATCCGTTTCGAGCAAGACCAAAAGCAGAAGGACCGTATTTATCTGGATATTCACATGACTCCGTTCTTCCCTGCCAAGAGCTTTGTTATCAAGTTGGACGGCACGAAAGGTGATGATGGTACAAACTGGAATACAAATTACGAACAGGCGTAATAAGAATAAAATATGGATTTTTTGAACATCAATGAAACAGTTCAGAGCGTAATCCGAATATCAAAAGGTGTCGCCCGTGAGTATGGCAATGCCAGCTATGCTCCGGCACACCTTTTGTTTGCCTTGATGCACAAAGAGGTAGGTCTGCGTTCGTTTGTCGAATCGTTGGGTAAGGATGCGGATTACTTGCGCGAATGGGCGGAGGTAAGAATAGAGGAGTACCCCAAGGCTGCCGGCGCAGGCGAGATAATGCCCGATCCGAAAGTTAGCGAACTGTTTGAGCAAGCCGATAATGTACGAATCAAGTGGGGACTGCTGGAAATCAATCCACTTTGCCTGCTGGCAGCCATTGCTACACCCGAAGCAGGTTTCAGTACGGACGAGTTGCGCTCGTTCCCTATTCGGGAGCGTGAGATACATGACCTCTTCACGAGCGGAATGGGTAATATGAAAAAATCCGTAAGTACGCAGACTGACCTTCCGGGGATTGAAGCCCCCCTATGGACAGCCGGGGCGGGCAATTTAGATAAGTACTGTACGGATAAGACTGCTCTTGCGGCAGACAAGAAAGTATATCCTATCGTGTGCCGTGACCGTGAGACACGCATGATGATGGAAATTCTGGGGCGGATGGGTAAGCCCAACGTGCTCATCATCGGCGATGCCGGTGTGGGTAAGACTGCCTTGGTAGACGGTTTGGCATGCAGCATCATTGAGGGTACAGTTCCCCAATATCTAAAGGACATGACTATCTATGAGCTTGACACAGGAACACTGATTGCGGGTGCTACCTACAAAGGGGAGATAGAAGAACGGCTGAAAGGAATCATCAAAGAATTGTCGGCTCACGGCAATGCGATTCTCTTCATTGATGAAATACATACGCTGATCGACCCCAAGTCGGGCAACAGCGGAGCGGCAAGCATCCTGAAGCCGGAGCTTGCCAAAGGAAATATAACGGTAATCGGAGTCACTACGGTGGACGAATACCGTAAACTAATTGAACCGGACCATGCCCTTAACCGGCGTTTTGAAGTATTGCAAGTATCGGAACCTGACCTTGCATCCACCGTAAATATGATACAGGCAGCTTTGGAAAGATATGAAAGCTACCACGGTGTGGGGGTAGATGTAGATTCGTTGCCGGAATGCGTGGCACTCGCCAAGCGTTATGTCAAGGAACGCCGTTTGCCGGATGCCGCTATTGATTTGATAGACCGTACCCTCTCTGCGGTTAAGATGATTAACCAGAGCGGGGAAAAAGATATAAAGGGACTGGCAGAGCAGCTTGCCGCAATTGAAGCGGCGGAAGACCAGCCCGAAGCGGAGCGCACGGAGAAGTTGCGGTTAGTCAATTTCACCATGAAGAACCGGTTAAGCCCTATCCTTCTGGGAATGCTCTCCGATGGACAGAATGAACCGGAGTCATCAGACTACGGTGAATGGATGGATTATATTTTAAGTGTACTTGACCGATTACGTGAATTGACCAAAGAGAAAATCGGGAAAATCACTTCCCATGAAGTGGCAGCCGTTGTTTCTTCTTCTACAGGTATCCCTATCGGCAAGATAGAGTCGGGCGAGAAAGAGAAGTTGCTCAATATGGAAGATATTCTGCGTCGTAGAGTTGTTGGACAGGACAATGCGCTGAAGGTATTGACAGATGCCATTGTCGAATCACGAAGTGGAATGAACAAACCGGGACAACCGATTGGCTCATTCTTCCTGCTGGGACCTACCGGAACCGGTAAGACCGAGTTGGCAAAAACATTGGCAGAAGCACTTTTCAATGACGAAAAGGCGATGATTCGTTTTGATATGTCAGAGTTTAAGGAAGAACATTCGGCAGCCCTGCTATTGGGAGCGCCTCCGGGATACGTGGGCTACGAAGAAGGTGGCGTACTCGTGAACCGGATACGTCGTCAGCCTTATGCGGTGGTGCTTTTCGATGAGATAGAGAAAGCCCATTCTTCCGTTTATGACATCTTCCTGCAAATCATGGACGAAGGCAAGCTACACGACCGTTTGGGCAAAGAGGGTGATTTTTCCAATTCTATCGTACTGTTTACGTCCAATGTAGGTAGCGAATGGCTTAGCAAGCAGATTAATGAGGGTAAGAATCCTTCTACCACTGACCTGATGGAAGTCATGGGCAGTTATTTCCGTCCGGAGTTTCTTGCCCGTTTGTCGGAAATCGTGCCTTTCTCTCCTATTAACGAAACAATGCTGGTTCGTATCTTTGAGATACAGTTAAAGGGAGTTATAGCATTGCTTGAGAAGCAGCATATTGACATTGAGATTACGGAGAAGGCAAAGAACCTGCTTGCTACCCGTGGCTTCACTCCGAAATACGGAGCACGTCAGGTGGCGGGTACGATACGTAACTATATCCGCCGTCCTATCTCAAAGATGATTGTTGCAGGAACATTGACGGCAGGGAATACAGTTGTTGTCGATGTGGCGGATAATGGAGATATTGATTGGAATGTGAAATGATAAAATGAAGATACTATGTTTGGACATAAAAGTTTTTTGAGGATAGGTGCTTTGAGCGATTCCAGTATTTCGGGATTGTACAAAGACAGTTACGAACTGGAGAGTTGCAGTTTCAACTTCTCACAAGGGGTAGACACTAACGGCAGTCCGCAGACAGAGGTTCGTGGTGGTACACTTTATCTCACCTATAGCGGATTGCCTCAGGAAGATATGCTTCACTGGATGTTAGGTTCGACAAAATACGAAGATGGAGCCATTGTTGTGTGTGATGACAATAATGAGCCTTTAGAGAAAATTTTCTTTGAGCAGGCAGCTTGCGTTGGTTTGGAGATAGATTATGTCCAACAAGGAAAAGGATATATACAAACTAAGATAACATTACAGGCACGTAAAATCAAAGTGGGTGAAACTACCCTTGAAAATCGTTGGACAATAAATAAATAGGCGTTATGGAATTATTTAGTTTACCCAAAATAGACAGTGACCTGACCGCATGGTTCATCCTTGACGGCAAAGAGTATGAGATGAGCCAATTTAGCATAAGTTTCGGACAGTCGGTTGATCATAAAGGTCAACCGCAAGACGAAGTCCGTGGCGGTAGAATGCTTGTTGTTTTGACGCAGGCGCTACCGGACAATCTTTATCGTTGGGCAATGACTTCATCTCCTAAAAACGGGGAGATTGTATTTCGTTCTAAAACCGCCAATTCACCTTTGCGGATAATGTTTAATAATGCGTATTGTGTGAGTTTTCAGCGTCAGGTTGGTAATGCTTCCGGTATGATTTCAAAACTATTAATTTCTCCTGATGAGATTTTGATGAATGGAATTAGCTTTGATAATCACTGGGGTTAAATAGGTGTAGATATGGCTTATAGAAATGAATATAAAACGCAAAGTGAATTTAATGTCATCTTGGAACGGGGGGATGACTATGAAGGATTTGTAGTTGGCTTGGGATATACTTGGATGAGTAGCAAGGTAATTCTACCGGTAAATCAAAACGGATGGAGTCCAATATCTCGGAATGTTTCGGTGGACGAGAGTTTTCATACGATAGTCTCAGAAAGGAAATACGATACCTCCCAATATGCCTATGAAAAAAGTCTGATGCAAGATCCAACAAAAGTTTCCGAAAAGGTCCGTGACTTAATAGTTAAAAACAAAGGTAATAATATCACTGAGATAAATTTAGGCCAAGAAAAGCAATATTTGCCCACGGATAATAGTCAGATAGGTATTGTAATTACTGACACTGGCAGTCGGTACGAAATTGTGATTAGTGCCACGGATAACTCAAATGGAAAGACTTATGAGGCAAAGTATGAGAGTTTGACGGACTTGGTGTTAGCGGTACGCGATTCTGGTAGCCTGCCTGCTGTAAATAAGGAAGGACCCAATCTGGAAGGACTGGCAGGGTTAGGATTCGGAATTGCTGAAACAGCCGGAAATTGGGCTGAGAAGATTATGGATAATCGAGGTGCGTACTTACCTAAGCAGATGCGTTTCTCGCCCAAAACGCTTCCGCCGATTATAAGATTGCCTTTAGGGAACTATCAAGTCCCCGCTAAAGGTATGAGTAGAGTGCGTGGAGTAGGTAAAGCTTTGGGATGGGCAGGAATGGTGCTTACTGGCTATCAAGTTGTGCGTGATGTGCAAAATGGTCGATTTGCCGTAGCAGGTACAAGAATTGCCGTAGCAGGTTTAGCTTATGGCGTTACTTTTATTCCCTATGTCGGTTGGGTATTAGCTATCGGTATCGGAGTGGCTGATTATACTTGGGGTGACGAGTTCTATGACTGGATAGACAATAGAGCTTCTGAATTGGAAATGTGGTGGGACGGTGTAAGATTAGCATTATGATTCTGTATGATTATTTATTTTACTGTTCCTACAAAATGGGTATGAGGTCACATAACTTTGACGGATTACCTGTGTTAGCAGGCATGATGATGGTAACTCCTAATATGATGTTACATTTAGCTATATTGCAAGTTGTATTACAGACATTAGAAATTCATTGGTTTGAAGAATTGTTAGCTCTAGGTTGGTGGGGACATATTATCTATTTAGGATTTTTTGTCGGTGTCTATTGCTATTATTGGTATAATGGTAGATATAAAAGAATAATTGAGAAATATAATTTAGAAAAAAATACTTATTGGAAAAGGCATCCATTTGTGACAATCTTATTGTACGTAATCACAAATTTTGTGGTGTTTTTCATAGTTGTATGTATTAAAAAGGGATATATATTTTGATTAGTGCATATCATGCAGAAAAGAATTAGCATTATGATGTCTACGGTTGTTCATTTGATTGCTCGTACAAAATGGGAATACGCTCGAATAACTTTAATAGATTACCGGTTTTAGCGGATATGATTAATAGTGTTAGATTATTATCAAGGATATAATCATTGGAAATGGGAATTTTAATTAAAATATAGATTTATGCAAACGCACCTGTACCTTCATAAAGAGAACACCGACCTACCCCACGACGAGTACCGGGGGAAGTATCCGCTGAAACACTTTGATTACGGATTGAGCCGTAATGTGGGGCGTAAAGGTGAAATCACTTCCGGCTTATGCGGCGGAGAAATACGGATCGTCATTGACGAATTTGCCGACGCTACCCTGCTGGGATGGCTCTTTGACACCTTCCGTAAAGAAGATGGGGCGATTGTTACATTAGATGAACACGAAACGACCTTTGCCAAACTGCAATTTTCGGGCGCATCGGTAAGGAGCTATCGTATGAACTACGATTCGCGGGTTAAAAAAGGTGTGGTGACTATCATTGTGATAGAAGCCAAAGAGATTGTAACGGACAATGACTTATTTTTTAAAAACAAATAACTATGGGCTTTTTCGACAGGCTGTTTAAAGGAAAAGAAGTGTTTGCGGACAGACGCAATCCGGATATGGTATGCGAGATGACGCTTTGCGGAGAGTCGCACATCTTGTCCGAGTTTGATATTGCCTATGAGCCGGATAATTCCTCGAAAGAATATATGGAAGCATACGCCGTGTTCTCGGAGCCGGTAAATGCGGAGGTGGAGAACTGGATAATGCAATCGAACAGAAAAGAGAACGGAGTAGTCCGATTCTACCGCAACAGCGATGCGATGGACGAAGGCGCACTGTTCGAGATAAAATTCAGTGATGCAAGTTGCGTGCATTATCGCAATGTATCGCAGGGAGACACATCGGTAAAGACCATTGTGATGACTTTTCCGTCTGTCCGGATGGGAGGTGATGAATTTGAACTAAAACGATAATACTATGGCTATATACTCACTACATGAAATGGCAGGACTACTCAAAACGGGTCTTTGGCAAGGCGGTGAAGTCGAGAAGCTCGGATACATCGGGACGGCAGTTCCCCATGCTTCCCCCGCACCGGCTTGCGGGCTGACGGGAGTATATATCAGTTATGATACCATGTTGGAGAGATGCGAAGTCTCGATGCAAGGCGGCGGGTGTGAATTATTCATTTCACAATACCACCCCTATACCGGAACTTATATGACCTATGTTCTGGAAAGCAATCTTTCCGACAGGAGATTACTTTTGGCTAAGTTGGAGGAGATACTGGCAGACCGGAGGAATCCCTACCTATGGTCGCATAACTTGTACAAAAGAAATTCATTCGGCATCGAGCGCCGGTATGACACAGGACATAGCAGTATGTGGGGCGGTAGAATAGCCGTACCACGACAAAGTAAATTCTTTGGAAGATGAAACAGAAATACTATAAACTACCGGTACGTTTGGAAAAGCTCTTCGAAGGAGATATCCGGCAACTGGAAAGATGTTCCGAACTGGAATCCATCGACCAGCACATCGAACTGTTGCTGACCACCTGTCCGGGTGAGCACCGTTTCGACCCCAAATACGGTTGTCGGATCTGGGAGTTGGACTTTGAGCGCATTGTTTCTACCGAACAATGGAAAGAACTGTTTACCGGATACGTGATGCAGGCGATTTCCACTTATGAGAAACGCATTTCCGACATCACCCTCTCGGTAAACCTACAAGAAGTAGTCAGGGAGGAAGTTCTGGATAACCGGATGACACGTAAGCGGGTAGATATTACAGTACTCGCCACATTGAATTCCACCGGTGCTCCCTGCGGTTTCGGTTACAAATTATACATGGGACCTTTATCAAACGAATAATCAGGCAGTTGAAATATAAAATTAAAACGTATGGCAAATCTATTCACAAAAGAAAGCATTAAAGCCCGGATGTTCAAACAGGCGGCAACCCTATATGACATACGAAATATAGATGGCATAGACCCCCTTATCCGACTGCTGATTGAAGCCTTGTCGGGCGAAATTTTCAAGCTGTCCGGTGATATGCACGCCATTGAAAGCCGATTGTTGGAGAAAGTCGCTTCCGCCCTTACTCCACACACGGCATTGGTTGCCAAACCCGCCCATGCTATTGCTGCTGCCCGACCATATACACCGCAAGCTACTGTATCTCCCACAGACCTGTTTTCTTATAAAAGCACGGAGATAGTGAAGAAGTATAAGATGAAAAATCTCTTCTTTACTCCGCTGCATGAAACCCGCATAATCAATGCCGAACTGAAGTTTCTCGTGACGGCGGATGAATTTTGCACAATCACTCCCGAAGGAGAACGTGACGCCACTGCCCGCTTTCGTTCCGATGTGCCGGTAATGGGGCGGAAAATCAGTATCGGGATGAAAATAGGCAACAATGTAACTACCCTCAACGACTTGCCGTTATATATAGATATACCGCTTGTAGCAGATAAAAGCAGTTATCTGAAATTACTGCCGTACTGCCATTGCACGATTGCCGGTATTCCTGTAGAAATTAAAGGGGGAATCGAGTACGACCCCACACGTTCGGTCAGTGAGAAATACGATCTTGGCAGGTTGATTACGGAAGAAATAACCAGCAAATATGCTTCCCATTACCTGACATTGAAAGCTCACGGATTAAAAGTCAGAGATTTGTCACGTAGCAGAGTGCCCGAAGAAATCTCTTTCCTGCTGCCAAGTGATTTCATTGCTGAATGTGATGCGGATACTGTTTGGATAGATATAGAATTTCCCACCGCTTTTTCAAAAGAAATACTGGAACAGATAAAGGTGCAGATGAACACTTTTATCGTAGTAAACAAATATCCGGCAAAGATTACCAGAAAGGTAGATTCCGTCTCGGCCATTCTCCCTTTGGAAAAGACGGAATTTGAATATTTCCTGTTTGTGGATTCGATTACCGATAACCACGGAGACCAGCTTAGGGAAATTTCCAGCACACAGGATGAAGGTAGAGCCGGCTGTTATTCGGTCAGAAGGGGCGGTTGCGAACGCTTCAATGCGATGGATGCCAAAGATTTTCTGAACCGTCTGACAGACCTGCTATATGACGAAAGCATGGCCTTCTCTTCGACAGACAAAGACGGGATGAAAGAGGTGATCGAGCAGATAGAGGAACGGGTAAACCAATTGGGAGATAAGAATAAAGACGGAGTCGGAGGACAGGAAATGCTGTCGTATGTAGTCATAGACCAACGTTATGACAAGGATACCCGGTTAACTGTGGATTATACTCTTACTAATGGCGAATTTGCCAATGACATCTATGCGGGAGAACCGTTGAATGACTGTGCAAATCCCGATATAGACAAAGATACGCTGCAGTTTGTCACTTCCGTTCATGGAGGAAAGCCGTCCCCATCCGTAAAGCGCCGGATGGATATGTACCGATTCATGCTGTTGTCACACGGCAGCATATACACGAAAGAGGATATACGCAACTTCTGCATGGCAAGGTATGGCGACAGCATTCGCTCTGTGGAGGTAAAGCTGGGGTATGCAGCCGGTAAAAAAGAAAGCGAAGGTTTCATAAGGACACTGGACGTGTATCTACGGTTATCGGAGGGGATGCAAGGATTGGACAGGGAAGAGTTCGTTGTCGATTTGGACAGTGAGCTCAGGCGGTTGTCTCCGGAGACCTATAACTACCGTGTTTTTATTAACTCATAGTATTCACCCATAAAACATATTAACTATGGCATCGACAAACTTGGACGCTGTAAGCGTGGAGATAAAAGTAGCAGGAAAAGTCTGCGATTATGTGACAATGGAACTCTTTCAGTCGGTCAGCACACATCACCGTTTCAAAATCAAAGTGAACTACCGTCCGGACAAGCCAAGTGTCTGGGCTATCGGTCCCGATGTGATATTCAAGCAACTGGGTGAGAAGGTATCCATCCTCATGACCCATCATGAGAGCGGAGAGAAAACGGAATTTCACGGACTGATTTCTGATATTCATGTGGAAGGCTTCGACGGTAATCAGGGATTTGTCATTCTGGAAGGGGGAAGTCCTACCATCCTGCTTGACAGAGACCCCTCTATGGACTGTTATATAGAACAAAACCTGAATACGATAGTCAGCGACATACTTGACAAGAGCGGGGTGAAAATGAATGTGACCAACAATCCCAAACATACGGACATCATCCCCTATGTCGCCCGCTATAAAGAGACAAGCTACGGGTTTCTTTCCCGTCTGCTGCGCTCCTACGGCGAGTGGTTCTATTACAACGGGGAAACGCTACAGATAGGAGATCCGGAAATAGATACGGAAATCCGTGCAGGGTATGATGTAGATCTGACGGGTATCAACATCAATGCCACCATCCGTTCGCTAAACCATAGTACCTATGAGTTCGACCCTGTCAATGATAAGTTCTATTACGACTTTAGCGGAACGCCTAAAGGCGCTACCCTTGGTTCCCGTTCGGCTGAGAAATGCAGTGAACCTATCTTCCCTACCGAAGCGAGACTCCCCTCGATAAGACCCGCATATAGTGCAATGGATTTGGAGCACTACGGGGATGCCGGATTTCACCGCAACTATTCCCAATTGTCTCAAATCAGGGCTACGAGCCGTTACTGCGGCATCCGGCTGGGAGAATTGGTGGTTACCCGTGTACCCGAAAGTTTCCCGGGAGTTAAGATTCCCGATTTGGGACGTTACCGCATCACGGAGATTACCCATACGGTAAACAGTAAAGGACAATATAGCAACACCTTCTGCGGTGTGCCCGGCGGTACGCCCGTCATGCCGTGGGGAGACGCCGTGATGCCGATAGCTTATCCGGAGATGGCAAGAGTGTTGAGCAATGACGACCCCAAGAATCAGGGGCGTGTCAAGGTGCGGTTCATGTGGCAGGAGATAGACGGCGGCGAGAGCTACTGGATGCGGGTGCAAAGCCCGGATGCAGGCAAGAGCGAGCAAGTAGCCAAGAACCGTGGTTTTGTGTTTATTCCCGAGCCGGGTGATTTGGTGATGGTAGGCTTCGAACAAGGTAATCCCGACCGTCCCTATGTGACAGGCAGCCTTTTCTATAAGGCTAATTCAGAGGGAGCAGCAACGGATAACAGTGTAAAGAGTATGCGGACACGCAGTGGGCATACGCTGGAGTTCAATGATGATGAGGGTGGAGACTGGGGCATTACGATTAAGGATGGTAACGGTTGTATACTCCATTTAGACACTAAAGGAAAGAATATTGAAATCACCGCACCGGAAACCCTGTCTTTGACAGCAAAGAACGTCAGCATCAATGCTGAAGAAAATGTTCAGATTGCAGCTAAACAGAATGTAGATGTAACTGCCGAAGCCGATATAAATCTTGCAGCCAAGGGCAATTTGATGCAGCAGACTGATGGTGACATGTCAGCATCCGCAAAAGGAAGCATCAATGCCGAAGCAAAAGCCGATGTCAATCTCTCCGGTCAAAATACAACGGTAGACGGCAAGACCAAAGCGACAATAAACGGTGCAGAAACATTAGTATCGGGCAAGATGACAACTGTGCAGGGAGCTGCCCACAAAATAGATGTAATGTAAAACATAGAACGTAAGCTTATGAAACAGATTGTGACAGTGACTTTAAATCATATATGCCCAATGGTCACAGGTGTAACGCCCCATATGGGAGGTCCAATCATAGGTCCCGGTTGTCCGGGAGTATTGGTAGACGGAACCCCGGTATCCCTTATGGGAGATGCCTGCGTATGCTGTGGTCCTCCTGACATGATAGCTCAGGGATATCCGGGAGTAATGGTTGACGGCGTCCCTGTTGTCGTACAAAACTGTATGACTGCCCACGGAGGTGTGATCCCGGTAGGAGTGCCCGGAGTCGTCATCGGTAGCGCCACCCCTATAAAACCGATTACGATGAATATCCGGAAAATACCGTTCCCGAAAATCCGTACAGTTGATAGCGTAGGCGCTGCAGTTACAGGCAATTCAAAGAAAATGAAAGAAGCCAAAAACAATATCGCAGAATTAAAAAAAGAAACTTCGGGTCAGACTCCAATGATTTATAATCTTAGATGGGAGAAAGAAGGCGTCCGTCTTTATTCCGATAGAATTGACGAAGGTACGAAAATGGTAGCCGATGTTACCAATATTCCGGATGGAGACACTGTGAAAATTAGTGTTCTGATTGATGAGGATAATCGTATTGTCAAACAGTTTGAAGGAACAGTAAAAAACGGAACGGTTGAAATAGACTGGGATATACTATCCAAACACTTTAAAAAGGAGGAGTAAAATATGGATGATGTTAAATTAGGTAGCTATAAATTTAGCGCTGAATATCAAGACATAAAGGTAGAGTCTCCAAAGCTTGACATCATTGACGGTATCAGGCTCTTTCCAATGCGATTCGGCATCTATTGCGACAGCGAGGAAGCAAAAGCAAGCGTTTACCCTTCCGGTAAGCTCACACTTCTCGATGGCCGGGGCGGTGCGATTCCTGTAGTCAAAGGTTATGGCTATCATTTGAGTCCGATGATTTTACGCAATGGTTGGCTATATGTATATAGCCATAATACGGAATCCGTATATATCTATGAATGCACAAATAATAAATATACATTAACAGGGATAAAAAAGAAAGATAATGCGTCTACGAAGAAGGATTGTATGGAAAAACATATAAACCAGACCAATGATTTCATCCTTTTACTCTCAGACGATGTGGTGCAGTTGTTTTATACATCCATTGAATTATCCGATTCTTTTATTAATGAAACTTATTATAATAAACAACCGATAGGTTCTATTTTCAAATGTAAGGAATGGAGCGATGGTACAACTAAGAGTGATATTGAAAGAAGACATGTCGATGCTGATTCCATCTGGTTTATGCCGGATAAGACAGTGATGCCGGAAGACGGATATGCTAATGCAATAGCTTATGATTACGAACGGCTTATAGATTCTGTAAAAATACAACATCAGGAAAAAAGAACGAAATTCCGGGATGTATTTTTTGTTTTAGACGACCCTCTCGGTTGTGTAGAAAAACTTATCCATGATTTGAACGATGCGCGCATCGAGCATGAATCCTTGATTCGTTCTATCAAGATAGGAGTGTCTCCTGAAAAAATCAAGCGCTTACTTATGAAGAGCGCCGGAATGCAAGGTTTAGAAAATGGGGAGATAATCTATCTCTTATCCGAGATGGACTTGTTACAGGGAGAAGATTTTGATACCCGGAAAGAAGAGATTAAGCAAGCCCAGTATATACATACTCTGCTACTTTATTTCTATAATTTTGCCTATTCTAAAGAAGAAAATCACTTAAAAGCAGGAGCAAAAGCATTAGACCGGGATTCTATCGAAAAACTGTTAGCTACCGAAGAACGAAAAGAAAGCAGAGCAAAAATTGAAAATCTGCGTAAACTGATTGCATTGTATATTAATAGTCCCATCTTCACCCGACTTTGCGAACGGTTTACCGTAGATACAGTCAATATAGCAGCCGACGAAAATGATGTGATGCATTCTGAAATGAAATTTAAACTTCAGAGTTCCCTAATGACTATCTTGCTGGCGCTATCACCTGTTCCCCATATAAATGATAAAGGGCTGGATTTACCGGATGTATATAAAAAATACAATGATCCTTGCGCTTCTACAATAAAATCCATATTCGATGCTTTTATTGGAGAAGGTGACAATAAAGTAGGTTTATTACTAAAAGATATTCCTACTCTTGCTTCGTTAAACCTTGATATAGCAAGAGATACTAATGCAGCATATAAAGAGAAAAATAGCGCTGGGGTAGATGGAAGTTTTTCTGCATTTATGCTACTGATAGACAATGCAATAAATACTTTTTGGAGAATAGCATACGAAACAAAAAAAACAAAATTAGTGATAGACAGATTTCTAATAGATCGGGATAACCTGTTAATAGAGTTTGATAAAGGAGATGTCACCAGACGCCTCAATGAGATTGGACGTAGCCGACTAGACGAAACAGTAATTGATGGCAGAGGTTATATTCGAATTAAAGTAAAAAAACCAGAAGATTTAACAAAACCTGTTTATATTAAAACTATCGCCAAAAATCCAAAAAAATATCAAAAGTTTCTCAAGCGTATGTCATGTAATAAGTCTTATTTAGCTATATTTTCTTTTATACAGCTATCTGCTATTGTGGAGGGATATGACAAAGAAAATGAAGAACTAAAAACACTAGCTCAAACTGTTGGATTTGCATCTGCTATTGCAACAATACAACGTCGTTTTATTGAAACAGGGTTGGATTTGAGAGCATCAGTTTCGAATAGACAGGCGTTAATCTACCAAGCGTCTTTGGAACGGATTAGATTACAAATAACAGTACTTGGTGCTGTAGGAATGTTTGCTGATGCCGCTACTGCAGTATTTGATGGGATTGCCCGTATAAATAGGAATGACAAGGATGCTGCTACATTTTATTTTATATCAGCTCTATCCTTTGCTACAGGCGGAGGGCTGGCTCTATTGGGTCTTAAATTTGCTTGGGCTGGTGGTCCTTGGACCATTCTTGTTTGCGCCGCAATTGGATTGATATGTGGTTTCATTGCTAGTTATTTGATAGATAGCGATATTGAGACATTTATAAAACAAACAGTCTTATATGAAGATATAACAAAGAGTCTCACGGGAGAGCCTTACCAGCAAATTCAAAAACTTTCTTCCGTAGAAATCAGAACTAATATTTTCAATAATAGATTCCACAAAAAGAAAAACAATAAGCACCTTAAAGCTTTATCAGATTATAGATATCAGCTCGAAGCGTTTTTCTATACCCAGGTAATGATACCATTTTTCAGTGCTAAAATAGAATACAGACGGAAAGAATATGTTTATTCTGCAGATTCACGAGTACGTCCTCCTTTGTATGACGAGGTGCTGGTACACATTTATAGCGACATTACACAAATAGCGATGAATCTTTCTGGAATAAAAATGCGTGTTAAGTTCGTTAAAAAAATACCGGTGGGTGAGAATCCATATTTTGATGTAGATTTAAAAGAAGTGAACAGTAAAAGTCAGAATAATATTCCTTATTCATCCTACTTTCATGGCCAAGAACCTATAATGACCGACAGTTTTTATCATTATATTTTTCGGGATGGAAACCTTGCGAACACTTTCTATGCCAGTCCAGAACTATATATATTATTATATGTGAGTTTTAGGCACAATGATGGAAGTATTACTCCAATGCCCCGTAACGGAGAAGAGACATTTCTTATCTACAGGTATAAAGTTGATATTCCCCATGTACCTTTAGATTCAAGAAGGCTTCTTTATCACGAAGCAAAGACTGTATTAGAACAAGTATTTATATCTCCAAACAGTAAAGATGTGTGGAATTTTTAAAAATAGAAACAGTTATGGAAATGGAAACAGATAGAAACCGCCCCTCTACAATCAGAATTATAGCCGGAATCATTGTATTGTTATGCGGATTTCCGGTATTTGGGGTTTGTTGTTATGGAATGTGGCGCTTTACAAATTGGTCTTATGAGGAGCTATGGATTTTTGAGTATGTATGGGGTAAGCTATTAATACTCTTCGTATCCGGAATGATATTTTTGATGTCGATAGGACTGATTTTGGTAGGTGTATTAATCGCAACAAAGATATGGATGGGGAAAAGCAGAATGATGGAGCATATTATATATCCCTTTCCAACTGTATTAACGGCTGAGCTTGCCGATAGCATGAATGTAGAAAGAGCTGATGATAAATTTTTCGTCTTCAATCCGAGTTCCTTAATCCGGAGTACTTTGATAGTCATCGGGGGGATTCTTTCATGCGTAGGAATAATCGTCATTTATCGAGAAATAAATGATCCATCTAGTGATCTTTATTCACCTCCCATAAGTGGAGGAATAGTAGCCTCTTTTTTTCTGCTTTTAAACGGATTACTTGCTCCTTCCCGTCGTTTTGTACTAGACAGAATGAAGGGTACTGTGACTTTTCCCCGCCATTTGTTTTTTCCACGTTGTACCATTCCCTTTTCAAAAGTAATTCCGGGGTATTCTAACGGAAACTTAGGTTTTGCACATCCTTACAGTGGAATTGTCATTCCTGTCCTTGGTGCGTATGATTCCGGCTGGTGGTCATTTTATGTCCTCTATATGGATAAAAATCGTCCGTTACCTCAAGGGGACACTTTCGATCCTTACAGGGAGAAAGACTTTTTACGCCGGAAGGCAGAAGGATTCCCTAAACCGATATATCCTAATACCATACTTGTTACAGATGCTTATATGGGTTATATATATGGTACGGATGAGTTTAAGCAGAGATTATCTAAAATAAAACACAGAATAGTATATTATTATGACAGAGTGTCATGGTATTGTCAGAAGCATGAAATAGAAATACCGAATGATAACGATTTGGTCTTAATCGGCATCTGGAAAAAACAATTTGTATTTAAGTTGTTTGCTCCTGAAAATGTGGAATATATCGTACTTCCCGACGACACTGTATTGACCGACTGTTTTCTTTGTGATAGTAACACAGCGGAGGTAAAATATATCAAATAACCTGATAGCATGAAAGTACAGAAGTCATATAATCCATTAGAACAAGTATTTATATCTCAGATTAACTTAAAACAAGAGTAGAAATATGAACTCATTCTTCCAAACCCTTGCCTTAACCTACCTGCTCTACCCGATACTGGGATTGTTGCTGGTAGGCTTAGGCATTTTCATAGCCAAGAAGAACGCCTTGCTGGGCAACAAGCGGCTGGTAGGTTATACCGTCGGTGCAATCGTCATCCTGACGCTCCCTGCTTTGCTGGGATTTCTTGACTACGGTTTCATGCCCTACGGCTACATCTTCCTTGCCATGTTGTATCTCCTTCTGGGCAGTTATAACATACGAATGATTGCGTGGGTTTTTAAGGACGACTACAAGTACCGCCACGAAATCATACTCACCAGTTTTATACTGGTGGTATCCATGTTGTTCTTCACCCTTGTCTTCAATCTCTGCAATGAACTGAAATATGGTCTGTGGGCATCCACCTGCCTGCTTCCATTCGTCATTGTCTCGGTATTTATCCGCACCTACCGTATCTTTATCGCCATTCCGATTCCCGTGTATGAAGTATGGAGATATACAGACGATACCGAGCAGGACGGATATTTTGACCCGGGCAGCCTGCAAGTCCTGCAAATAGAGCTATACAAACAAGAAAGCGACCGGGAACCGGTCAAGCTCAGTGTGAAAGCACCCGACGAAATGCAATTCGGCACATGGTTTCACCGGATGATTGACGACTATAATCTGAAGTCTCCACAAGCCCCGATAGACGACTATGCCGCAAAAGAGGGAGGATGGATTTTCTACCGGAAGCCCACCTTGCTGTCTCCCCGGCATTACATAGACTTCAACCTTACCGTAAAGGACAACCGCATCCGCAGCCGTGATGTAATTGTCGCTAAACGGGTGATGGAACAGAGTGAGAATTAAGAATATAAGAATAAAATTATATACTATATGGCAAAGAAAAATTTAGTGAACTGGTCGGACTGTATGCCGCTGTCAGCCGCCATCTTCAACCAACATGACGATTACTTTCTGAACAGCATTCGCGACAGCATAGAAGTACGAACCAACAGTTATAACTACGGGCTGTTGCCCGCACGGCAAAACAGGGATGGTGAAAACGGCATCCGTATCAGCCAGCACGTGACCGGACACATTGAAGTGCGGCTGAAATACTGCGATGCGGTCACCGCTTCGGGTATCCGCATCCAATTTGATGCCACCGAAACGGGAAGCGAATTAGTGAAGAACTATTCTGTAGAATCGGATACCCGTAAGAATATCACGCAATGGGACATTATCCTCTCCGTGGATCCGTTCCACCGGGTAGGCTCGGGTGACCCCAATCCGGAGGAAGTTCCACCCCGCCATCCGAACGCCTTGCCCTCCTATCGGTTGTTTGTGATGCCCAAAGGAGAAATCAATATCAGTGAACTGGGTTCCCATTACCTGACCATCGGACGTATCCGCAAGGATGCCGAACGATTCATGGTAGATGCCGACTTTATCCCGCCCTGTACGACGATGAAAAGCCACCCTGAACTGCAAGAGTATCATGCCAAGTTCGGAAATATGTTCCGCTCACTGGAGAATTACAGCAAAATTATCATAGCCAAAATACATAATAGGGATAATCGCGGCGAACTGGGTGTGCACATCTCTCTGATATGTCGGGAGATGCTCCGCTACCTCGCCACCCTGCAATTCACTTATACCAATAAAGGGCTGTACAATGCTCCTATTGATGTACTGAATTCCGTATCGAGTCTGGCGCATATCATGTATGTAAGTTTCAGCTACCTATCAGGGACGCAAAAGGAGGAAACGCAGAAATATTTCTACGAGTGGAGCGACGTAACGCCCGGTTCGTTCGACGAGCAACTCGCCGATACGTTGGAGATGCTGTACGAACATACGGATATCCGGGCTTCGATGGTTCGTGCCTATTCGTTTATGTACACACTTACCGAATTGTGGCAACGGCTCAGTACGCTGGAATATATCGGTCAGCATAAGGAGAATATTGTGGTATCGGAACGCACAACGGGGAACAATACTACGGGACAGAACAAAACATGGAGCATAATGGATTGATATGGAACATCGCTTACCCAAAGAGATAAAGGAGCTTCTTCCGCCCAATACAATGGACACCGACTTCAAGGCAGAGCTATACGGAGCCTTGCTGTCGGAAGCCGGGTTCGACACCGCTCAAATTATGATGGTGCGTGACGGTAATAACCTGAGCAATGTCTCCAAAGATATCCGGTCGGTGAAGTACAGACATCATCCGAGCATGGCGGAGGGGACATACATAGAACTAAAGACCAACCGCCGGGGGATTTATGATTCGCTGCCGGAGGGATTGTTCCATGAGGCGCTCTTTCCCGGCAAGGTGAAAGATTTGGGACTTATTCTGGAAGAGATGCAGCAACATCGTAACGAAGAGTTCTTCATCCGCCGCTTTTTCAGCCTGCTGGAGAGCGAAGTGGACAGAGAAGGGATACAGGCACAATTGCTCGAATTGCGGTACGATAAAAAGAACAAGTATTCTGATTATGCGAAACTCTTTGCCGCTTGCTGGCCGGTCATCCATATTTTGTCCGGACAGGGGGCGTTGCTGTTCATCAAGTTCATGCCGCATATCCATTCGATCCGGGGCAGACTGGAAGAGGTAAGCGACGCACTGTCGCAGATTCTGGAAGCTCCGGTAAGGGTGCGTCCCAAAATGGTGCAACGGACAATAAAGGCGCAAAAACCGAACCGGCTGGGGAACATGAGACTGGGAGCAAACAGTGTGAATGTGGGGTTGCTTAATAGTGCGGAGGCTGATTTGCATATACACATAGGCGACCTGCCAACACGGGAAGTCGAAAGGTTCCTGCCCGGCAACCGCTCCCGCAAAGCCCTTGAAATGCTGGCGGATATTTTTCTTGGCGCGTGGCAGGAGTTCGATGTGACGGTCAGCGTTAGCCCTGACGAACGCAAGACTTATTTAAAACCGACGGGTGACGCCAGTCCGTGTTACCTCGGGATAAACACTTATTTATAAGAATTATGAAAGCAAAGAACAGTGAGAAAATCATCCGTGGATATTTGGAGTTTGCCGGCGGACTGTTAATCAGTACGGCTTTGAGCATGGCACTGCTCACAGGCTTTATCCATACGAATGGAAGCGAATATAAGCTGATGGAATCCAAAACGCAAGAATACGATAAGATTTACGCCAGACAGATTGCCCTGGTGGATAAGGTGGATTCGCTGTATAACTACCTGGTGCTGATGGGCAGTAACGACCGGCTGAATCAGGTGGTGCTCCAAAAAGTTATCAGTACACGCAAGATGGAACTTATCGAGGAACTGCAAATAATGGATAGCAAGGATGTACTTCTGTACAAAAAACTGGCTTCGCAAATCAACGTGTTTCTGGATACCAAAGAAGCCATACGTAAAGCGGTTATTGAAGAAGGCCTTGTGAGAAATGACCTGATGCGATGCATTCAGGACAATAAACAGGCTACCCGAAAGCTGACATTGGGAAACATTAGTGTAGAAAAGTAAAATAGGAAAGATATGAGCATAACCCCTAAAAATAAAAGCAGCAAAGCCGTTAGCGAGCGTGAACGCTTTATCGGATTTGTATATGTGCTTACCCTGTTTATTGTTATCACAGGAGCCTGTGGATTTATTCTTTTCAAGTATGCAGGAACCCGCCACATCTTCTCCAATAAAATAATGGTCATTAAAAAGATGGAGCGGCAACAGGAGTTTCAGAACATACAATCTGTACAGATTGTGAGCGCAGATACCTTGTTTTCGCGTATTGAACAGTTTGAGCCGGGCGTCAATGCCTCTTATGAGGAAAATGATATCAAGTTCCTGATAAATGACCTTGCCAAACAATGGGAGAAAAACAGCTTTGACAAGCGCAATAAGATGTTCTGGCATCTCGCTTCGGTATATGAAATGTGGTTTGCCGACAAAAAAGAACTATGGAGCAAGCAGGATAACATAATAAAGTTCAAGAAAAATCTGGAGGAGTGCGAAGTCGGACTCCAGAAGAAGGAAGGCGAACTTAAAAATAAAGGAGGCAAGCCATGATGAATAAATTCCTGAATACGAAGGTTCTCTATATCTTTATCTCCGTTATCATATTTATTATGGTTTTTCTGTTGGTAATGAGAGCTTGCTCGCAGAAGCAGCCGATTCAGGCTGTTGTAACTCCGTCTGACCCTGTCGTGGGGGAAGAAATATTTTTTTCCGATTCCACGTCGGGAGCGAGAATCTGGTACTGGGAGTTCGGAAACAACGAGACATCCACACAACGTAGCGGACACCATCGGTTCAAGCAAAAAGGGGTGTACAAAATACGACTGACCGTCAACGGAAATCTGGAACGCTACTTTGATGTGAGGGTAAAAGAGAAGACCAATACGGAAGACCTGCATCTGGTTCATATCATAGCTCCCAAGGAAGCTATTCAGGGAGAAAATATCATCTTCCGTGGCGAAGGACACGACGAACAATGGCGCTGGGAGTTCGGAGAGACGGGGATGATTGATTCCCGTGAAAAAACGGCTCTTTATGCTTATACCGAACCCGGAGAGTACGAAGTATTGCTTAATACGGAGAATACCCGGTATCCCATCAGACACCGGATAAACATTCTGCCCTACTATTCGGAGAATGATTCTACCGATGTAATGGTGCTCATCGGTTTAGACATCAAAGAGAAGTTGCAGAACATTGCAGACGGTAAACCCTTTAATGTAAACTACAACTATGTCGTGGACAAGTATTTTAATAATAACCCGAACACGCTGGTTGTTATCAACAACAATAAATATAACGACTTTTATTCTTATTGCCAAGGACTGCACCATATCGGCAGAAAAGAAACGATTATCCAGAATGTCATCGTAGAGACGGAGGATGAAGAGAGCGGATATATTACCCAAATAACGGTTATGCAAATCGAAAAAAAGAAATGAAATGAGAAAGTTATTTGTCCTATTGATTTCTATCGTCGTTTTATCGGCTTGTGCTCCCGTACACCGCTTCACTCAACTGCGGAAGCTTCCTCGTGAATATTCTGAAAATTATTCCATAGAGGGGATAAAGGCACCCAGAAGCGCTGCCCACCGCAAACCGTGGATTGTCTATTCGGACAGGGTGGAGAATGCCGCCTATGTCAATCCGGGAGGCAGGGTAAAGTCTGCCGAGGTAGGATTACTGGATACGTTCTTAGTTATCAAGACCAAAGGAGATTATTTGCGGTTGATTAAATATAACCCCACAAATATCAAGCACAACCGTATGACCCAACGCAAAAAGGCGGAATATGTGGGCTGGATGCACCGCTCCCGACTGATACTTTCACCTTCTTCCATTACCGATGTACAGTCGGGACTGCATGACAAATTGTTGACTGCGATTACCGACACCACGGCAATCATGCAATCCGCAACTTATTTTACAACCGCCGATTCATTGAAAGTGTTCGGCGATCCGGAACTACAGAATCAAACCGGCGTGGTGGGTATCCACGCTATTATATACGCGCTCAAGTATTCTGTTGACAGACGCAGTGTACTGGTATCGAAAACTCCTTCTCTCTCTGCCGATAAAATCGGTGAGCAGGTTATCGGATGGATTCCCGCCGTCATGCTGCAAGAAATCGGACATCAGGTGTTCACAGGAACGGCGTTTTCCGGAGTGCCGGCTTTGCAAAAGACGCTGAAATATGCTCCTATGATATATCCTTACCATACCGATTCCACCTGCTCGTTCATCAGCGGAACATTAGAACCGGTTATTGACAAGAAGGACAACCACGTGTTCAACATCAACGGAAAGAGAATCTCTTATACCCGTGGAAATCAAATCAAGCAAGAATTGAAGCGAATAAATATCCTGTTCGCAATGGAACAGTCCTCCCGGCTACCGGAACAATACCCGATGCTGTTGAATGCCATACAGAATCTGGGACCGTTTTTTGCAGGTTCCGGTGAATCGTTCTCCTATCAATTCGGAGCGGCGGTAGCTACCCACCGGGGCATGGAGACAATTCCACTGACTGCTGATTACGAGATACTTATAGACCGATTGGTGAAAATGGCGTCACATGTAGCTGACACAGAAAATACTCCTTTGCCTGCATGGAAGGCAATGAGAAGTGCATTGGAACTTATCGGCAATACACCTGAAGCGGTTAATCTGATTATATCAGTCGGTGAAACGGGAGAACAGCAAGAGAATGCTCCCTCTTCCATTGTGAAAACCCTGAATGAAAAGAACTGCCGCCTGCTCGGTTGGCAACTGTACGCCTCGAACGACGATAAGTACAACAACTATGTGCTTCAACTTTCAAACATGATTGAACATTACGCCGAGTACCGCACTAAAAACAAGCGGAATATGATTCTGTATGCCGACCAGTTTTGCCGCAGCAACCTGCTGCGGGAAGCAGGCCCGAATTTTCTCATGCTCGACTATCCCTATGCCAGCATGACACAAGGCGGTTTCCTGTTTCCGGAGAAAGGTGAAACCCTGCCAATGGAATTGTTTGCCGGAGCGGTGGATTCCATCGTAACGCAGATAAAAGCGGATCACCAACTGCTCTCTGAAAGCATAGACCGTGCATTTGCCACGGTTGGCAACGGTAAAGACCGTTTAGACAGTCTTCTGATTGCAACCTATCATCTGCCTCAAGGGGTAAAACCGGATAAGGAGTTTAAAAAAATATTTGGTGATGTTGCTCCGGTATGGTATAGGAAAACAGGAAGAATTACCGTTCCGGACAGTTTGATGCGCTATTACCTGCTACTCTCCGACCCGGAACTGAAACAGACAATAGAACGCTTGGAAACACTCTGTGCCATAGAAGTGGATGTGAAGGACATGAATAAGCCAAAGAAAGGTAAAGTTAAACAGTTGTGCCGCTATTTAAGGGAAAGGGTACGCCCCGATAAGGTAGAAACTCTCGGCGCATCACCCGCAAATCCCGAAAGCAAAGCAGATACGGTGTATGTATCTACCGGAAAAATACGCCGCCACCTTTATCGCTTTTATATGTCAGAACTGCGCAACTGCCGGATCTGCAAAAATAAGCGAAAGGAAATCAGGCGATATTCTCTTTCTTATGCACACAGTCAGATATTTGGAGTTCCGGCTAACAGCCCTGTGCTTGATGACATAACGGTGAAGGATCTCAAAAAGAAAAAACAGTTAACCGACAAAGAGTTGGACGAACTTATTCAATATTTTAAAGAGAGGAAAGAAAATATGGCTAAGAAATACGGAGAAGAAAAAATAACGATGGAAGGACAAAGCTATTACTACATAGCTTCAGAACTGTTACCGTAGGAGAAAAAGTATTTCCCAAAGAAAAATAGCGTAATAAATTATGATACGAAAAAATCATAAGCCGGCGTTTTGTGATGAAAATCCAATAGATTGCCATTTTGATGTGAAAAGCTTTCCTGCCGGGACAACGGTGCATAGCGACGATACGAATATCATTTACTTGATATTCTGCATGAAAGGGCATGCACGGATTACCAGTACATTCTTCCACGATGAAATCCTGTGTGCGGGAGAGGTGATGTTCGTTCCCCGTGGAAGTGAATACAGTGGCATGGCGTTAAGTGATGTTACGCTGCAGGTTCATAAATTTTCATCCCCGCAGCATTTCAACAGTTTTTGTAAACAGTATTTGGGTGATACGCCCGGCAATTTGAGAAAATCAAAGCAATAACTTTCGGTATAATTTTTCCGATGATTAATTTATATGATAATATGCCAACTATCTGTGATAGACTATCCTGACAATACCTGTATCTTTGCACCCAAAACCAGAAATAGAATTTGTATGCAAGAAACGTATGAAGAAATGATGCAGGAAGTGGACAAACGGGTATCCGGCATTGACCTGAACGGAAAGCATATCATTAGATTGTAAGACTATTATTGTCTTCCTGAAAGAAAAATTGAGTGAAATGAAAGTGCTTGTAGAATCAATGCCTTTCAGTGATGAAACCGAAGAAATCTCTTTTTTCAAGTATCAAAAAACGATGTTGCTGGGACGGCTGATCTTATTTTCACAAGATACTCAATGTGGAAAGCCAGCGTCCGCTGGACGAAACTTTCTGGATAAGATACGGGAAAGGTTGAACAAGCGGATGCAGCAGGATGACGAGAAGAAAAGGAGGCGGAAATAGCAATACTCTTACGGTTTTTAACTACTTTTGCAAATGATTGAAAATAAAACGAATATGAGATGAATAGAAATTTATTAGTGACGGCAGCGGCTCTATTGCTGCTAACAAGTTGTGGAGAGCAGAGTAAATATGAAAAGGCGATTGCCGATTTCGTGCAGACAGATAAAAGAGGTACTTGGACGGATTTGCAATTCAAAGTAATTGAAATGGGTGAACGAACCGACCGACATCACAGTCAAGGACAGTGTAGCTATCTTTGAAAGTTCTAAAATTCCCTTTTCTGATAAATGAATTATTTTAGACCTTTTGTTCTTAATATTTTGCTTGATTTGAACTAAATTCTCATTTTCCATTTCTCTTATTATGTTTTTAACTGTTATGTGAGAAAAGCAATAATATTAGCTAAATCTAAAACAGTCAATGGCTTTTTGGATACAGATAATGCATAATATGCTGAAAAACAGATTGCTTTAAACAGTACTTTTTCATCACTGTATAGTTTGTTTCCATCTATGTACAACTTGTCGCTTATTCTTCTAGATCTTGTTGCACCTGCTAAATAGCCTAATTTTATAACTTCATCCATTTTTTTAAGTTTTATGAAAGTACTTTTGTATGTACAAATATTTTTTTAATAAAACTTGCATATGTTAAAAAAAATAGATAAGATTTGGATGTAAGGTGCAAGTATATATTTATATAGCTTGCACCTTACACCTAAGCTGAAACATTTATATTTAGCCATTTGCATAATTCAGAAAAGGTTTGTATCTTTGAAATGAAGTTTTAGACAGACAGCAAACAGCCAAAGAACGATAGATAAACGTCTTTTTTGAAATCTAAATTGTACCTCCTAAGGCATTGATGTATTGATAAAGAGTTGAATTAAGGCGACTAAGTAGATGGATTCAGTACCCTGTCTCTCTCTATATATAAATATTGACAATCAATATTTTACGGAATAAACACCGACTTTACGTCCAGATTGTAAAGTTATGTGTTTCTATTTTAAGGCTTAGTCTGAATAACTTTTATAGATATTCAATTATCCGAAGCTTTATGACGAATGTTATAGATAAGATAAATTCTGTGTGCCTGCTTTCTGACGATACAATACAAGTGTTGAAAGAGAGTGTGACCTTATGCCGTTTTCCCAAAAAACATTTGTTGATAAAGGAAAATACATTTTGCAAGTTCGCTTATTTTATAGAAAAAGGGATGACCCGTTCTTTCTGGCTTGTGAACGGAGAAGAAATAACTACTTCTTTTTCTTGTGAAGGGGGAATTGTCTTTAGCATGGATGAATTATATTATAATAAGTTGAGTGAAGAATTTGTAGAAACACTTGAAGACGTTGTTGCATACAAAATATCACTGGCTGACTTGAACAGGCTTTTTCAAACCAATATCGAACTGGCTAACTGGGGACGGATTATCCATCAAAATGAATATAGACGTTTGCAGCGTTCACATAAGGAACGGCTTGCATTGCCGGCCAAAGAACGGTACGAAGAGTTTAAGCAGCAGTTTCCTCAAGTGTGCCAGCGGGCTAATTTGGGATATATCGCATCATATCTGGGGATCAAGCTTTCTACACTTAGTCGTCTCAGGGCCCAAAAATAATTTTTATACGATAATATTTTGCCATAGAACAAATTTTATGTTTTTCAAGTTGCGTAACTTTGCCGCATTATTATGTAACCGTTAACAAAAAAACAAATTTGTAAATTATCATGCAAAAAGGAACTACTACTGCATTTTTAGACACAAAACCTCATTATGAACTTCTTGACGGATTGAGAGGGGTCGCTGCTCTCATGGTAATATGGTACCATATATTCGAAGGTTTTGCAACAAGTCCCATAGACCAGCGATTTAATCACGGGTATCTGGCTGTCGATTTCTTCTTTATCTTATCGGGGTTTGTTATCGGCTATGCTTATGATGACCGTTGGAAAACAATGAAAACAAAAGACTTTTTCAAACGCAGATTAATTCGTTTGCATCCGATGGTGGTTCTGGGAGCTGTTTTGGGTAGCATTACGTTTTGCATACAGGGTTGTGAGAAGTGGGATGGTTCACAGGTTTCCATTTCGATGGTAATGCTGGCTATGCTTATGGGGATATTTTTGATTCCTGTTGCGCCGGGGGCAGGTCCTGAAGTCCGTGGAAACGGTGAGATGTACCCTTTGAATGGTCCCAGTTGGTCTTTGTTTTTTGAGTATATCGGAAACATACTATATGCATTGTTTATTCGCAAGTTGTCTACGAAGGCTCTCACGGTGCTCGTTGTATTGGCCGGAATCGGACTGGCTTCATTTGCCATATTCAATTTTTCCGGTTATGGCCACTTGGGTGTGGGATGGTCAATGGCAGATTATAATCTGATCGGAGGTTTCCTGCGTTTATTGTTTTCATTCTCTATCGGATTGTTGATGACGCGTGTTTTTAAACCGCTTCAGGTTAGAGGCGCATTTTGGATATGCAGTCTGGCAATTATTGTTTTGCTTTCCATGCCTTATATCGGTGGTAGTGAATTTCCGTGGATGAATGGTATTTATGATTCTGTATGTGCCATCATTATTTTTCCGTTACTTGTCTATCTGGGTGCTTCGGGGAAAACAACAGATAAAAAGTCATCTAAAATCTGTGAATTCTTAGGAAACATATCTTATCCGTTGTATATAGTACACTACCCTTTCATGTATCTGTTTTATGCGTGGGTATGGAGTAAAGAACTCAGCTTTTCACAGGCGTGGCCGATGGCATTGGTTGTATTCTTCGGAAACATCTTACTGGCTTATCTCTGCCTGAAGTTCTATGATGAACCGGTCAGAAGATGGTTGACTAAGAAATTTCTGGCAAAGAAATAAAAATAACATCACTGTATCATAAATGAAGGGGTTGCGAAAATCTTTTTTTGCAACCCCTTCATTTATGTCCGGCATATAAACTTAAAGTCTGAAACCCCAGCTCTCCATTATCCTGCATACAGAGATGGACCAAAGAATAAATTTAATTTTTCCATCTTATACAAGACAGATTTCAGTGTATATAAGAAAATCAATTCTCGTATATTCCGATTAGCCCATCCGTCGTGATGGTTTCTGCATTTATGTTTAGTTTCCGGCATCTGCTATTGTTGTAGAAGCGGATGTGGGCTTTACCGTCCTTGTCCGTACTAACTGAGGGATTCCAGTAAAGAGTACGGCGATAATCGGGAACGGGAGGAAGTACAGAGTAATTCGGCTGATAGAACTCTTTGACCGGACTATATCCGTCAAGCCATGTTTTTCTGACACCTTTGCCTGCCTCTGTCGGTATTTTGCCTTCCGGATAGGTTTCAATCAATACGGCGCAACCATATAAGTCGGATACATCGAACGGCGAAAGCCGTGGGTCTGCATACCGGCAAATAGTGGAAAGGTTTTCAGTAATATAAATCGATTTGATGGCTTCAAGCCTTATATATTTGTATTTATTATAGTCCATCTCAGTATGTCGGGTACATTCATAATTGATAACGAAGAGCGGCATTTTACTTTTGTAATATAGATAATTCCTTTGTGGGACAGGGCTGAAATTCTTATTCATATTCAGCATCAGTTCGTGTATGTCGTCACCGATGAATTTTCCGCTGTCCTTTATGTCGTCCAGTTCAGAATGGACGTCATAATAAGCTATTGATTTTGAACGACTGTCGTAAATCTCTTTTTCTTTACTTCTTTTTTTAGCTTTGATGGTCACCTCTTTCAAGCGATAGTTCTTTTCGTGGTTGCCTGCTTTAGCCAGTGAATCTGTATAGGCGGCAAAGAAGGTTTCGATGTCGTCTTCTGTCAAGACATTTGTTTCTTTATCCGGAATAGTATCTTCTTCTTTTTTCGTATTGGCGATGTTCACCTGCATATCGGCATAATGATATTTTGCGGGGGAAGGGCTGAACAATCTGTCTAATAGAATACGATAATCTTTCTTTTTTCTGTTGACTGTCACTGCCAATATCAAGTCCCATTTCCCATAGATATCCGATATCAGTGAAAAACGTCCTAAACTATCGGTAATAATAGCTTCTATGAAGCTGCTGTTTTCTTCATTTTCTCCCCGTTTTTTCAAAAAGCAGGATACTTCTACGTTGGGTTTTGGAAGCTGCCGGACGAAAGAAACAACCTGTCCCCGTGTTTCGATACCTCTTTCGGGACCATATTTGAGGTTGAGAGATTCAATTCCGGTCATTTGCTTCCAAGAGTAGCGGCGCCAACCCTGTATCCTCAATAACAGATCGATTGCCATGCGGTGTGTGTCGTCTTCCGCTTCAAAATAATAGCCGGGATTGCGGACATACCCTTTTATCTCGGACATTAATAGGAGGTCGGTTAGTATATTGCGTCCTGATTCCACTTCATTCATGCCATCTCTTACGGATAAAGCAAATGTGTTTTGTACCGGTTGCATTTCAACTCCGGTTAAGGTAAATTCCAGATTTACTAATTCATAGGGATTGTATGCTTCTTTGTCTGTCCGTGCTTTTATAGATAATCGTTTTTGAGGGTGAATGAATATCAAACGGTCGGACAGGACTTCTCCGCCACCATTGAATAACGCGATACGGGAGACTCTGGGTGTTAATCTGCTTTTATCTATTTTGAAGCGAATGATTTCATTTCCTTCAACGTCGATCAGACAAAACTTGTGAAGCTTTCCTCCGCTGATAACTGCTAATCCCAATAGAGTGGCGGGAGTATTGGGATTCTTTTGCAAAGCAATTTCCACACTGTCTGTGTATGATAGATTATCAACATGTAGCGCATACCCTGCTGGCAGGGCTTCCGGCATATTAAACTGGTGTTTTTTACCATTGAATTCAACGACTGCTTTTTGTTTATCACCTGTAGGTGTGTAATTGAAAACTCCCCGTCCGTCATGGATTGCGGTGAAATGGGCTGTTTCCTGTTTTTCGTCGTTGATAACAGTACCACTCAATGTTATGGGGTTGCCATAGGCATCTGTCGCTTCGAAAGCGATTTGTGATTCTATTCCCTGAATCAGGTTTCCACTTTCGGGGAAGAACTTTAAATTTACTTTTTTGCCTTTTGTCGGTTTGGGGCGCTTCATCGGGTAGTTTCCTGTTGAATATTTCCGCATCTCTTTTTCAGCGAAGTTTCCTTCTGTTTGGGGCTTGTCGAAGACCGGCAGAAGTCTTGAAAAAATAATATCTTCCCCAAAGTTAAGCATGTATTTCGTATAGGCACGAACCTCGTAAAAGCCCGAATAAAAAGGTATTTGGTTTAAAGTGAAATCTCCGTGACATTGACCGTTCTCTATTTTTAATATCCGTTTGTCGATTATTTCACCTCCGGGATTCAATAACTCGACATATAAAGTTTTACTCAGGTTTGTGGCCGGGTATAGATCGGAGGTGACCAGAAAACATTTAAACCAGATATCATCACCTTGATAATAGCTGGTATTATCGAATTGCAGGTAAACTTTCTCCTGTGGAATATGTTTTGAGAAATCTTCTATCAGACAGGCGTATTGGCTCAACCTTTGGATAAGGCTGTCTTTGTTTTGTGCAGATACATGAAGACAAAACAGGCATAGGAATAAGTATCCCGTCCATTTTTTTGTTGTTTTCATCTTATTATAGCTTGGTTAAACGGTTATTCTTATTTTCTGCTATACCTTGTTTCAGGTAAAGTTCCTTACTGTCATGCCGGGATTTACCTCTTGCAAGGCTTTTATCAGTTCCTGAGGTGACTCCGGGTCTACCATGACAAATCCGGTGGCATGTATGATTTTTATTTTCTGTATACCCAAGGCATGGGGAGTATATGTGATACTGGTGATATGATTGAAAGAGCGTTTTTGATGGAAGCCGTTCACAATTTGCAGCATTCCGTTTTCTTTGACGATGTATCTACAGGTTGCTTGCGAAAAGTAGATTGTCGCACTCGGACCTAAGCATGCAGCGCCTATCCATATTGCCTGAATTGTTATGAAACTGATAACAATGCAAGCTACTATACCTATAGCGAACAGCCAAAGCCCTATCTTGGGATTTCTTGCTTTAAATGTTTGTTCCATCTTTTTTAAGATTATGTTTGTAACTGTCTGATAAAGATAGGAAAAAATAGAATAAAAGAATGGAATAACATTCTTTTTTTGAGTATTGGCTATGAAAGAATTGATTTGGGGCCTATCCGTGCAGAGATAGACCGGAAAAATAATTCTTTGTCGGTAAACCATTAATTCTACCTTTTTATCTATTTTTGCCACTTGAGAATTTTTTTAATATTAATCTAACTATCATGAAACGAAAAGCGACTTTACTATTACTCGTAACATTCGGACTACTGCTCGGCGCAGTGGCACAGGAAAAAATGAAAACAGTGATCGAACCCTTGAAAAATGAAAGATGGTGGGGAGGATTCGTAGCTTTAGGTAACCAGATGCCGTTTGGTGATCATTTGCGGATGCAGGATATGTCACGTAATAATATGAACAATCAGGTAGTTCCGTTCATGCTTTCTTCCGAAGGCCGATATATATGGGCCGAGAAACCTTTCTGTTTTGAGGTGAAAGACGGACAATTGATTATCTATTCGGATTCGGAAAAGATAGAACCGGTAAAAGCGGGGAATACACTGAAAGAAGCTTTACTGGCAGCCTCGGCGAAACACTTTCCACCTTCGGGACAGATACCGGAACCTGCTTTCTTTTCTCTTCCACAGTATAATACATGGATTGAACTGATGTATGATCAGAATCAGGAGGACATTATGAATTATGCCCATAAAGCCGTAGAAAACGGATTTCCTCAAGGCGTATTCATGGTAGATGATAACTGGCAGAGATATTATGGTAACTTTGACTTCAAATCCGAAAGATTTCCTGACCCGAAAGGAATGACCGACGAACTGCACAAGATGGGATTCAAAGTAATGCTATGGGTTGCTCCTTATGTATCGCCGGACAGTCCTGAATTCCGTGAACTGGAAGCAAAGGGATATTTATTGAAAGATAAGAATGGACGTACAGCCATCATCCATTGGTGGAATGGTTACAGTGCCTGTTATGACACCACGAATCCGGAGGCTATGAATCATCTGAAGCAACAGTTAAAAGCCAATCAGGAGAAATATGGTATCGACGGATTTAAATTTGATGGTGGAGACGTTGCTTATATGACAGGAGAATATGCTTTTCATGATAAAGAGGCCGATGTGAATACTTTTATGGAGAAATGGGCCGAGATAGGTTTGAGCTTTCCCTACAATGAATTGCGTGCTGCCTGGAAGCTGGGTGGTCAGGCATTGGTACAGAGGCTGGGCGATAAGGATTATTCCTGGCGTGCGACTCAGTTGCTGATTCCCGATATGACTGCTGCGGGATTATTGGGACATTATTATACTTGTCCGGACATGGTAGGCGGAGGCCAGTTTGGTGCTTTTCTGAATGTGAAGAAGTTTGATGAAGAGTTGATTGTACGCTCCTGTCAGGTACACGCCCTGATGCCGATGATGCAATTCTCCGTGGCTCCCTGGCGCATCCTGAGTAAAGAAAATGTAGCGATTTGTGCTAAGTATGCCCATTTGCATCAACAAATGGGAGATTATATTCTGGGATTGGCAAAGCATGCTTCCGAAACGGGTGAACCTATTGTTCGGCACATGGAATACCAGTATCCCCATCAAGGATTTATCGATTGTAAAGACCAGTTTATGTTGGGTGACAAATACCTGGTTGCTCCGATGCTGACTTCCGGGACAAGCCGTACGGTGATGCTGCCCAAAGGTAAATGGAGAGATGATCGAGGGAAGGTATTTAAAGGTCCGAAAACAATAACAATAGATGTTCCGCTGGAGCGCTTGCCGTATTTTGAGAAGCTGGCTAAATAGTAACTTCTATAATTAAAGAGAAAAGCCACGCTAACATTACATAGCGTGGCTTTTGTTTTGGGTTTAAACTACTTTTGTGTTATTTTACACGAATGATGTTGTAATTCAGGTCGCTGGCAGATACTTCCAGGCTGTCGTCAGCCAGGGTAAGGGTAGTATCATTGGCGATTACGAAATAAACAGGTTCGCTTCCGTCACTCGGATTCAGTTTAAGAGCCGTTTTCTTTTTATTCTTTACGGTTTTCTCCACTGTCACCGGTTTTCCTTTAGAAGTGAAGGTTTTGTCTTTACCTTTACCTTCGGCATCCAGATAAGTGACGTCCAGTGTATACGTTGTATCGGCCGCATTCGCCAGTGTGTTCAAGGTTAACACGTAACGGATACCCGGACCGTCAGCAGCGGGAAGTACACCTTCATAAACCTGAGTTTCTTCCATAGTGGGTTCCATAACCACTGCCAAACTGTCTGCGGCTGCTTCTTCAGCTTTTGTTCCTTTTGATTGGCAGGATACCAATGCAGCAACAACGGCTGCCAACATAATTACTTTTTTCATTGTTAAGTGCTTTAAATTAATATAAAAAGTGAGTGCTATTCCTACTCTTCTTCTTCTTTCTTTATGACAAGCAGCTTATCGACCCTCCCGCGGTCCATGTCCACTACTTCGAACTGCAGGTTTTTATAAATGAATATATCTCCGGCTTTTGGAATGCGTCCTATCAGGAACATCGCCAGTCCGCCCAATGTGGTAAAGTCTTCCGACTCGATGTCATCATAAGAGAGAATTCCCATCTCTTCCATAAAGTCCCCGATGTTCATCGAAGCTTCTACCAACAAAGAGCCGTCCTGTCTGCGAACGATTTCCTCTTCTTCAGTATCGTCCTCTTCCAGAATGTCTCCAAAGATACTTTCGGTCAGGTCGTGCAGGGTAATAATGCCCTCCGTGCTGCCATACTCGTTAACAACAACTCCGAACTTATTTTTGTTCTTCTTAAATAGCTCTAAAACTTTTTTTGCGTACAAACTTTCCGGTATAAATAGTGCCGGACGGGTGATTTCTTTCAGATCAAACTCCTGTTCGGTGCCTACCATTAAGATAATATCTTTTACAGAAACGACACCTGCTATCTCTTCTGTATTATCATCGATCAGCAGGTATTTGCTGAAGTGTTTATCTTCGATGGTCTGAAGGACTTTTTCTTTGCTGTCTGTCGTATGCAGAACGATCAGGTCGCGACGATGGGTCATCAGTTCGTTGGCACGTTTATCCGAAAACCGGAATACATCGCGCAACATTTCGGTTTCTTCTTTGTCGATGACTCCCTGTTCCGAACTTTGATGCAGAATCATTTTCAATTCTTCTTGGGTCATCAGCCGCTCTTCACTTTTCAGCCCAATCAGCTTATTAAGCAGGCGGGTAGAGATGCTGAGTAACCATACGAAAGGATAAGAAATTTTAGTCAGCAGAATCATGACGGGGCTTAACAGGGTTGCATAGCGTTCCGGATTACTAAGAGCAATGGATTTGGGAACCAGCTCTCCGATGATCAGCGACAAATAAGTAATGATGACTACTGTGGTAATCATAGCGAGGTCTTTTGCATAAGGTTCGGCTCCCGGAATCATAGCGAAAAGGGGAACTACATCGTCGGCAATGGCCACTCCACCATAAGCACCCGATATGATACCGATCAGCGTAATACCAATCTGGATGGTAGAAAGAAATTTTTCGGGTTCTTCCAATTGTTTCAGTACTCCCCGTGCAGATTTATTTCCTTTGCTTACCAGGGTTTCAAGGCGTGCTTTACTTGAAGATACTAAGGCGATCTCGTACATGGCAAAAATACCATTCAGTACGAGTAAAAGAATAATGATTAAGAATTCCATATAGATGTGAATAGTTTCATGACCGCAAATTACACTAAAGTACGGACTCATGCAAAATCTATCGAAATTATTAATGAATTTTTTCAAAAAAAGTTGAGGCCGACCCTCCGGATGTCGGGGCCGGCCTTATATAGGATCAGAAAATGTTGTATCCGGGTTTATTTATTCTTGGTGTATTCGTCAGCTTTTTCTTTAGCGCGGGCTACGCGTTTGGCTGTATCCGGATGTGAAGAGAACATTTTCTGGAATTTGGATTCTTTCGGGGCTTCGGCCGATAATTCCAATAATTTGTTCAATGCATTGTACATTGCGTATGGATCGATATTATGTTTGATGCTAAATTCAAAACCATAGTCGTCCGCTTCTGTTTCCTGTTTCTGAGAGTATTGCGCACTGGCCAATGCTTCCGCCATGGCACCCAGTTCAGAATCTGACAGTTTAGCTACAGTCGAGCTGGCAGCTCCTGCGGCATTTTTTACGGCCGAACGGAGATAAGCATTCTTCATTGCATCTTTTGAGTCTGTATGAATCACGTGTCCGATTTCGTGTCCTACTACAGCCATTACTTCATCGTCTGTCATAATGTCCATCAGACCGGCACAAATGCGTACACTGCCGTCACCACACGCAAAAGCGTTCACATCCACAACCTCGTATACACCGAAATTTACTTTCAGTCCGTCCACTTCTTTGATGTGTCCGGTCAGCTTCTCCAGTCGTTTGCCATACTCACTGTCAGCAGCTGTCAGCGGATTGTGGGTATCCATCCATTGCATATATTCTTTGCTCATAGCTGCAATGTCGGCATCCGACAGCGTGATTGCTTTAGCTGCGTCACTTCCTGCCTGTACCACTTTGCCTACATTGATTTTTTTACCGCCGATTTTAAATTGTGCCGAGGCAGTCGTGAAGCACATTCCACATAACAGTGCTGCGATAAAAACAATTCTCTTTTTCATTTTAGTAAGTTTTTGTAATTAATAATATAGTTGTCTATGTGTTTAATATTCAAATGTGATTCCTAATGTAGGCATTAAAGTTCCGCTTTTTTGAGAGATGTATTTCATCTTATAGCGTTGTTCGGCTATCGGAGCCGACGGATTTTCGATGACTCCAGTACTCATCAATATGTCTGGCTGGCGGAACTTGCTGTTTGTCACATTTTGCAGGTCAATGTAAAAACCGAGCATACAGCGTTTCAAATAGAATGTTTTGTCAACGCGGACATCCAGTTGCCCAAAGGCCGGCAAGCGTCCCGTATTATATTGGCCGTAATCATAATAGGGCCGTCCTTGGGCATTCCATGCCGTCACCAGAGAGGATTTGTCAATATCGTAAGGTGTGTAGGGTGCTCCGCCGATGCAACTGACCTTCATTCCCAGACTCCAGTTGTGAGGAAAGTTATAGGTTCCACTCATATTGAATATGTATCGGTTGTCCCAGGCGGAAGCTATGTATTCGGATTCTTTGTTGTTGCGGTATTCACTTTTGAATAACGTGAACGAAGAGGACAGATTCAGCTTTTTGGCTATTAGCCATTTCATCAGTATTTCTGCTCCATATGCCCTTCCTTGTGAGGTAGAACTTAATGCTTCATTCCCGATCACTCCGTAATCGTTTCCTTTACAGGCCAGAGGTATCCCGTCGACAATAGAGAATGGTATTTTATCATATTTTTTATAGAAACCTTCAATAGATAACTCGAAGGTATTGCGTGGACGCCAACTCAGCCCTATGCTTTCCTGACTGACTCTCATGTAACGGAGGTATTTGTTGACCAGTTTGCCATTGTTATCCTTGAATCCCAATCCGGTATAAGGAGGCAACTGATAATACAGTCCTGCATTCCCGCTCAAGTAGACTCCATCCGTCAGCCGGTAGGAGAGTGACAGGCGGGGAGACAACTGATCGGACATTCCCTTCATGCCGGAAGAGAAGTTGTTGGCATCAGTCCGTACTCCGAGTGAGGTGGTAAACCGTTCGTCGGGTGTAGCATAACTAATGGTTCCGAATAATCCCCAGCGCCAAAATCCCAAATAGGTATGATAATCGAAGGTCTTGCCTCCATCGATATAAACCCGTTGGAAAGTGGTATTGGTATATTGAGAATAGTCCAGGTTAGCTCCCAAATTTACTTTCCAGTTTCCGAACGTCGAGGCATTTTCTATCTGGAACTTGGTCTCCTGTTCCACCGAGCGTAATTTCAATGACAGGTTTTCTGCACTACTTTCGTCGTTGTTCAGATATTTGGTGTTGCGGTTATTCAGATAACTGTGGCTTATAACAACAGATTGTACATGGGCTCCGGCATAATGACGGTATACCGCTCCCAGTGTGAAGGTTTCCTGCTGAATTTTAGGTAAATAGCTGAGGATATATTCGGCTTTTTCTCCGTCAAGTTTCGTGTTCAGTTTCATGTTGTCGATGCCGCCAAGCCCCAGTACAGTCAGTTCGTTAGTCGTATTGAAACGGGTTTTCAATTTGAATTGCGCATCTGTAAATGTAGGCAGAAATGGTAGGCCCAGCATATCGAACAAGAATTGGAGGTAAGACTGCCGTACTGAAACCAGATAGGAAGTCTTTTTACCAAGATGTCCGTTAGATGCTAAAGATACCTCCGAGGCACCCAGTGTCGTCTTGAGTGAATTGCGTTCCATGTCGCCGTCACGCAATTTGAAGTCAAGCACCGAGCTGAGTGAATTGCCTTTGTCGGCAGGAAAGGCTCCGGTATAGAAATTCACTTCACGGATCAAGTCGGCATTGATGATTCCTACGGGACCACCCGATGCCCCTTGTGTACTGAAATGATTAATGTTAGGTATTTCCACTCCGTCCAGATAGAATCGGTTTTCGGATGGAGAACCACCCCGGACAATCAGGTCGTTCCTGTATCCTGCCGGAGAGAAAGCAACCCCCGGATATGACTGTACGATGCGTGAAATATCCCGGTTGGCCCCCGGACTTTTCTCGATTTCCTGCAGGCCGATGATACGTAGTCCGACAGGACTTTCCAGATCACGCCGGAAGGGGGAGGCGGTCACTGTGACTCCTTCCAGTTCGGTCAGGTTCTCTTCCGTTTCGATTTGGATGGTAAGATCTTTAGTGGAGACAATATATTCGGGGGTAAGTACCGTTTTATATCCTACCGCAGATGCCTGAAGGCGATAAATACCGGGGGGGACTTCCTGGATGTTGAAGTGCCCTTCAGCATCTGTCACCGCTCCACGTCCCAGCCCCAAGATCAGTACATTGATAAATTCCAGTGGTTGACGGCTGGCTTTGTCAATTACAGTCCCCTTGATTTTGTGCGTTGGTTGCGCACCGGCTGCCGTGAGCAAGCCCAAAAGAAACAGGAAGAAAACAGTTTTTTTCATTGGCCTGGTTTCGATATACTTTGTGAATTCTGTGCAAAGTTATATAAAAAAGGTTTTGCCTCTCGTTTTTATCTGCTATTTTTGTGGGGAAGTTTTAAATATAAATTATGAAAACCATAAAGCTGATTACTTGTAATGATGCCGTTCAAGCTCATATCATTCAGGGAGCACTTGCTAACGAAGGCATCGACTCTCTGTTACATAATGAAAATATGTCGACATTGTTGCGAGGTTATGTCCGTGACATCTCCGGAGTAGATGTTTTGGTGGCCGATTGTGATTACGAAGCGGCCGTGCGATTGTTACAGCAGAATCAGATGATTCCTGAAGAACAGAAGTTTTGTCCTTTCTGCGGTTCGGATCAAATTAGGTTTGTTCTTAAAAAGGAGCACCGGATGAAAGCCATCAGCGCTGCCATCGCTTCTATGCTGGCAGGTGTTCCGCCGGGAGATAATCATTGGGAATATATTTGCAGCCACTGTGGAAAAGCTTTTGAGAAACCGGTTGCGGAATTCAATCCTGTTGTTCCCGAAGTGGGGGATTAACAAAGGTAAACGCTAAAAAACATAGATTAAAAATGAAAAGAAGAAACTTTATTTTGGCTTGTCTGCTCTTACTCGCTTTACCTCTTAGCGCTGCAAAAGTGGATACGCTGATGGTGAAGAGCCCCTCTATGAATAAGGAGGTTCAAGTAGTGGTAGTGACTCCTGATGTTGCTTCTGGAAAACAGGCGGTGGAGTGTCCTGTGCTCTATTTGTTGCATGGTTATGGCGGCCATGCCAAGACTTGGATTCAGATAAAACCGAACTTACCGGAAATCGCAGATGAAAAAGGGATTATTTTTGTATGTCCCGACGGGAAAGACAGTTGGTACTGGGATAGCCCCAAGAATCCGGCGTACCGGTATGAAACATTTGTTTCTTCGGAGTTAGTGAGTTATATTGACCGGAATTATAAAACGATTGCCGACCGTAAGGGGCGTGCCATCACCGGACTCAGTATGGGAGGACATGGGGCTATGTGGCTCGGCATCCGTCATAAAGATGTGTTTGGAGCAGCAGGAAGCACCAGTGGAGGTGTCGATATCCGCCCTTTTCCGCAGAATTGGAGTATGAACAAACAGTTGGGTGAAATGGCTTCCAATAAAAAGGTGTGGGATGAACATACGGTAGTCAATCAACTCGATAAAATTCAGAATGGCGATCTCGCTTTGATTATTGATTGTGGTGAAGATGATTTTTTTCTGAATGTAAACAAAGACTTTCATAACCGGTTGTTGGGGCGCAAGATCAATCATGATTTTATTACCCGTCCCGGTGAACATAACGGGAAATACTGGAATAATTCCATTGATTATCAAATCCTCTTCTTCAGTAAGTTCTTTGCCAAGAAGTAGGGAACAGGTGATAAAGAGCATTTTGGGATTATAAGTGCCACTCTTCTCCCTCCGTATATGAAGCCTGGGTAGGTTTGGATGGGGCATTACTTCACTACTTCGTGAGGGCAGAGGCAAAGCCGTTCTTCTTATTCAATATTGATATTGATGGTTCTCGTATCTGTTTTCGTTTCATTGTATGCATTACCGTTTATATCGATCACAGTACCCGTAGAGGTAGTCTTTGCTATGATTCCGGTTGGTTTGCCGTCTTTATCCAGTTCATAAGTGTATTTTGTATATTCCTCCTCGTTTCCTTCCGGAGTGTTTCCGATAATCAGATACTTTGACTGGGTGCCCAACAGTCTGGCATAAATAGCGTCGGTGTGGAGGGACAGGGGGTAAATATCACAAACCTGCAGGCAGGGAAGCTGATACAGGTTCTTCGTATTTCCTACCTGATAATTGGTTTGCTGGCCATTGGCTATGATATGGCTTAAATTTCCGTTATCGTATGCCAATTCCACAGAAGAATAAGGTGTACCGTCTATTTCTTCGTCGATCCGAGTAAGATATTCGCTGGAATATGTGAATTTATACTTTCTGATCTGGCTGGACAATTTATAAGTGCATTCGGTGGCATATCCCGTATCTCCTAAAGTATAGGTACCCGTATTCCCGTTTTCATCCGTCAACGTCACTTCGTTGCCGGAGTAGGAAAGAGTCACTTCGTGTGTCAGGCTCTGTCCGTAGAACTCCTGTACAGTGGTGTGGGTCGTTAATTTATTGTTATTGAATACGTAAGTATCCGTGCGGTATACATCGCCTCCGTCACTGTGCAAATTTTCCTTCAGGGTCATTTGGTTGAAATCGGGAACCGGGGGAAGATTCTGCTCTTCCTTATCATCGGTACATGCCGAAACAGCCATGACAGAAAATGATAAAAGGAAACAGTATAAAAGTTTATTCATATCAATAATGTTTTATTCGCCTGCAAATGTAGTTAATAACCTCTTTATCTACCACGATTATGGTATAAAAATGCCTTCAATGTGCGATTTCTTCCCCGGTCGGATTCTTCTATCTTTGCAACATATAAAAATTGGACACTGACAATAAACTCTAAATATAGATAGCAAATGGAAACGAAGAAATTACATTTTGAGACTTTACAACTTCATGTTGGACAAGAGACTCCCGATCCGGCAACCGATGCACGTGCCGTACCTATTTATCAGACAACTTCCTATGTATTCCGGGATTCGGCCCACGCTGCCGCACGTTTCGGATTGCAGGACCCGGGGAATATTTATGGACGTCTTACCAATTCCACTCAGGGAGTATTGGAAGAGCGTATAGCGGTTCTCGAGGGTGGAGTAGGCGGTCTTGCCGTTGCTTCCGGAGCCGCAGCCGTGACATATGCTATCGAGAATATCACTCGTTCCGGTGACCATATTGTAGCTGCCAAGACCATTTATGGGGGCACATACAACTTGCTGGCACATACTCTGCCTACTTATGGAGTAACAACCACTTTTGTAGATCCGTCCGACCTTTTCAATTTCGAACGGGCTATTCGTGAAAATACAAAGGCGATATTTATCGAAACTCTGGGAAACCCCAATTCCAATATTATCGATATGGATGCCGTAGCCGCCATTGCCCATAAATATCGGATTCCGCTGATTGTGGATAATACTTTCGGTACGCCTTACCTTATCCGTCCCATTGAGCATGGAGCAGATATCGTAATACATTCTGCCACTAAATTCATTGGTGGACACGGCAGTTCGTTGGGAGGGGTTATTGTCGATTCCGGTAAATTTGATTGGGTCGCTTCCGGTAAATTCCCTCAACTGACCGAACCTGATGCAAGCTATCATGGTGTACGGTTTGTAGATGCTGCCGGGGCAGCTGCCTATATTGTCCGTATACGTGCCGTACTGTTGCGCGATACGGGGGCTGCCATCAGTCCGTTCAATGCTTTTATTCTGTTGCAGGGATTAGAGACTTTGTCTTTGCGTGTAGAACGACATGTAGCCAATGCTTTGAAGGTTATTGATTTTCTGGTGAACCATCCGAAGGTAGCAGCTGTTAATCATCCATCGCTGCCCGATCATCCGGATCATGCTATCTATCAGCGTTATTTCCCTGATGGAGCAGGTTCTATCTTCACTTTTGAGGTAAAAGGAGGAACGGAGGAAGCGCAGAAATTTATCGATAGTCTGCAGATATTCTCTTTGCTGGCCAATGTGGCCGATGTGAAGTCGTTAGTGATTCATCCGGCCACTACCACACACTCGCAACTGAATGCACAGGAGTTGGCAGAGCAGGGAATTAAGCCCGGAACGGTAAGACTTTCGATAGGTACGGAACATATTGAAGATATTATTGATGACTTGCGTCAGGCATTAGAGAAAATTTAAAAAATGGATATAGCAGCATTATTATCAGGAGGAGTAGACAGTTCGGTTGTGGTACACTTGCTTTGTGAGCAGGGATATAAACCTACACTTTTTTACATAAAAATAGGGATGGACGGAGCGGAATACATGGATTGTTCTGCCGAAGAGGATATCGAGTTATCTACTGCCATAGCCCGGCGTTACGGTTTGGAACTGGAAGTTGTGGACCTGCATCGGGAATATTGGGATAATGTGGCTGCTTATGCCATCGAGAAGATACGGAAGGGACAGACACCGAATCCGGATGTGATGTGCAATAAACTGATCAAGTTTGGATGTTTTGAACAGCAGGTCGGAAAAGATTTCGATCTTACGGCAACCGGACATTATGCTACGACTTTGCAACTGGGGGAGAAAACTTGGTTGGGTACAGCTAAAGATCCTATAAAAGACCAGACCGATTTTCTGGCTCAGATTGATTATCTGCAAGTTTCAAAATTACTGTTTCCGATAGGAGGGCTGATGAAGCATGAAGTTCGCGAGATAGCTTTGAAGGCCGGGTTGCCCAGTGCCCGCCGGAAAGACAGCCAGGGGATTTGTTTTTTAGGCAAGATAAATTATAACGATTTCGTCCGTCGCTTTCTGGGTGAAAAAGAAGGGGCGGTGATCGAACTCGAAACAGGTAAAAAGATTGGAACCCATCGCGGCTATTGGTTTCATACCATTGGCCAGCGAAAGGGGTTGGGATTGGGGGGAGGCCCCTGGTTCGTTGTGAAAAAGGATATTCAGGATAACATTATTTACGTCTCACATGGGTACGATGCTGATAAACAGTACGGATACGAATTCAGGATGAAAGACTTCAACTTTATCACAAGTAATCCGTGGAAAGATTCGACAGGCGAGGAGGACGTTACGTTTAAGATCCGGCATACACCGGAGTTTATCAAGGGCCGTTTGATACGGGATGCAGACGGTTACCGGATTATCTCTTCCGAGAAATTACAGGGAATTGCTCCGGGACAGTTCGGGGTGATTTATGATGCCGAATCCAGAATTTGTTTCGGGAGTGGTGAAATAGGATGATGCCTCGCCCGAAAATCTTTCTTTCGTTTTTTCAAATATAATATTCCGCCAAGTCAACAATGCCTGCCCGCATGGCATATTTGATGGCCTCGTGCACATTGTTCACTCCCAGTTTACGGAATATATTCTTTCGGTGACTGTTGATGGTATGGAAGCTCAGATTCTTCTCTGCGGCTATCTCTTTGGTCGTTTTTCCCAAAGCTATTTCTTTCAGGATTATTTTTTCTGTCGGTGTAAGCAGACGGTCTTCCTGCGGCACGAAAGTATGCACGGATGAAGCAGTGTTTGTATTTCCGCTTCCCGATAACAGCAGATTGCTTACGTGATTGCAGATAAAGCGTTCTTTGCGTGATGCGCATTGCAGAGCCGACATAATTTCTTCTTTGGAGTTATCTTTCAATACTACTCCGAACGCATGGCTGCTGAACAAGACCTGCCTCAGGAATCCGATACTCAATTCGTCAGAGAACAAGAGCCAGTCCGACTCTTTGAATCGTTCCTGAAGGATAATCAGTTCATCCGCACCGGAAAAATCGAACAATGTATAATCTAAAATAACCACCGCTTGCGGATGAATGCGTAATAGCTGAACCAACTCTATTTTATTGTCGGCTTCCAGCAACAGGCTTACTTCTTTCTGCTTGCTTAACAAAAACATCATTCCTGCTTTCGTGATGTCCTGGTTATCTGCGATGATATATTCTCTCATAATCTATCCATAAAAAAACTCCGTTGCAAATGTACACTTTTTGTGCGATTTGCAACGGAGTTATGTGAATTAGTTACGAGTAGAGAGCCACTCGTTACTTTTATTACCATGAACGGCCTTTAAATACATCCGACTGACTCAGCGGAACGAGGTTACCGCTCAGAGTTAATGTATTGGAGTTGAAGTTCGGGTTAATGGTTACAGTAGCGTTATTTCCACCGTTGGTCAATGTGATAAATACCTGAGCCGAGATACCGATACCCTGTACGCTGAAGTTACAGTTTACGTTTCCTCTTTTATCGGTAGTCACTTTTACGTCCGAAGTAGTTCCATCCACAGTTACACCACCAATTCCGTTAGGGCCGGGGTACGGAGTGTTGAATGCCACCTGCACAGTTGCTCTCTGTCCATTCAGCATCACAAAGTTAGTGTTTGACGACACGAAAGCGGTCTGGCCACGTTTGAAAATCACTTGGTCGGCTTCCAGTACAAACTGTTTGTCTTTGATAGCTTGTACGGCTTGTTGATACGCTACTTGGTCGGCAGCCTGTTCTTCGGCTTTCAGTCTGGCTCTTTCGGCGTCTCTTTGTGCCTTGCGGTCTGCCCGACGCACCTCCCTGTTAGACTCTTGTGCATACATCATGGTCGATGCACTTACTAATACCAATGCTACTAATGCAATAAACTTTTTCATAACTTTTTTTTGTTTAGGTTTAAAACTGTTGTTCGTTTATTCCAAGAACAACTCCCTTTTCAGATTGTTCACTTGCGTCTCACAATTTTATATCCGATAGCGGCAATCGTAATGCTCATTAACGGACTGATAATGTTGAAGAAGCAATAAGGAAGATAAACCAGTGTCGGAACACTTAATATCGTGGCCTGTGTCATTCCGCAGGTATTCCATGGTATCAAGACGGAAGTTACTGTAACAGAATCTTCCGTAGTCCGGCTGAGCAGACAGCTTTCATAACCTTTCTTTTCATATATATCCCGGAACATGTTTCCGGTCAGGATAATGCTGATATATTGGTCGGCTGTGGCGAGGTTCAGGAAGATACCCGAACAGACCGTAGAAGCCACCATGCTAACCGTATTTTTCATGAAGCGGACAAATACGGAAGTGATACTTCCCAACATTCCGCTGGCAGTCATGGCTCCTCCGAAGCACATGGCACAGATGATAAGCCATACCGTATTCATCATACCCGCCATGCCGCGGGTGGCCACAAGTTCGGTGAGCGCTTCGTTGCTTGTCTGTAAGCTGGTTCCTCCATAAAGGGTCATCATCAATCCTTTAAAGATGGACTGAATACCTTCGGAATTCTGAGCACCGGATATTTCTTGCAACAGATCGGGTTGGAAGAATACCGCAAATACTCCTGCCAATGCTGCCGACAAGAACAAGGTGATAATGGAAGGTACCCGACGGGCAATCAGTATGCCTGTTCCTATCGGTACAATCAGCAACCATGGCGTAATGTGGAATTTTCCTGCCAGTGCTGCCGAGAACTCTGCTATATGTTCTGTATTTCCGGCATTGTGTGACAGCCCGGCTACAGTGAAGATTATCAAGGTGATGATTAATGATGGCACAGTGGTTATCAGCATATAGCGGATGTGCTTGAACAGGGGGGTGTCGGTAACCGAGGCGGCTAATATCGTAGTATCCGATAACGGTGAGATTTTATCTCCGAAGTAAGCTCCCGAAATAATAGCTCCGGCGATCCATCCTTCTTCAAAACCTTGTGCTTTCCCGATTCCCATCAGGGCGATCCCGATGGTGGCAATCGTGGTCCAGGAACTTCCGGTCATAACCGATACCAATGCGCAAATAATGCAGGTAGAGGTCAGGAAAAAACTGGGATGAATGATTTGTATGCCGTAATAAATCAGTGTCGGAACTACGCCACTGATCATCCACGCACCACTCAGGGCGCCAATAATTAAGAGGATAATCAGTGCGGAAGATACACCGGTAATATTGTTCGTAATAGCCAGTTCAAAGTCTTTCCATCCTATCTTGTAGAATCCCATGCCGATCAGTACACAAACAGCTGTTGTGGTCAGGAGGGACACCTGGCTGCCTCCGCTGAGTGCATCGCTGCCAAATGTGCGTATGGTGGCAAATAGCAGGGCAACCAGTACGATCAAGGGGATCAACGAGACAAGGGGCGAGGGGATTTTTTTCATGATTCTTCTTTTCCTTTTTTATTTTCAAGCATCTATTCCTGTAAATGTTTTCAGTGCGTAACCTATCAGGAAGCTGATACCGGCTACACTGAAACTGAGTACTGCCATTTCGGTAAATCTTTTGCGGAAGCTCTCTCCGCGTGCCACGGAATAGTAGTAATTGAACAATGCGATGATCATTAAAGCCATGGCCAACATTACCCCTAAAGCTATCAGTACGTTTTCAATCAGTATGAACGGAGCAACCAGTGCCGCCACCGTGATGATATAGGCGATTCCCGTATAGATAGCTGCTTTTACCGGGTGTTTGTTTTCTCCGCCTTCCGATTTGGTCGAGAGGTATTCGGACGAAGCCATTGATAAAGCTGCCGCTATTCCGGTGATGCTTCCGGTCAGGGCAATCAGTCTGGAGTCGCTTAATGCCAAAGTGAAACCGGCCAGTGCTCCGGTAAACTCTACCAAGGCATCATTTAGGCCGAGTACTACCGATCCCATATATTCAAGCCGCTCTTCGTTGATCAGTCCGATTAGTTTCTGTTCGTGGATTTCCTCTTCTTTGGCCAACTGCTGGAGATCCGGAAAATCGGTATATTGGGCATAATCATGATGTGCGTTCTCTTCGCTTGATTCCATCAGCTTAATTGCAAATGTAATACCCAGGACCCGGGCTAACCAGTAGTATTTGGCTATACGCATTCGGTCGGGTGCTACATCGGTTCCTGTATACTTCTTCAGTGTGGTATAATGTGCCTTTTCTTCTGCTGAAATCAGGCGTAATACTCTGCGGTTCGATTCGTCTTTTTCAATAGAGGCCAGCCGTTCGTATACGATGCTTTCGGTTTTTTCGTTTCTTTGGAAACGGATAAACTCTTCATTCATTTCTTTATTCAGGTTCGTTTTCATAACTCTTAATTTTGCAAGATATCCTGTCTTCTGCACCACCAATAGCGGATAAATAATATCCCTGTGAACATAAGTGCCAGTGAGAGTCCGGTGTAGAAAACCGAGATGAACGTGTCGGGTAACAGATGTAGCGAACGAATGGTAATTCCCATCGCTATCATGAAGCACATGACAATCCAGCCCTTTGCGTCAAAAAAAGAGAAGGGGCAATTCTTTTCCTTTTTCTTTTGTTCGATCCGGCGGGTATGTTTATAGTAGAGCTTTCGGAAGACGAGAATAAAAAACAATAGGAAGACAACCGTAGCTTCGCCTACCTTGAAGTGCCAGTGCCGTGAGTCATTGAGCCAGGTCACAATACCTATACGCAGGAGATTGGCCCCCGCTATTATCCAAACGATACCGGCTGTGATTAATAATACTTGTCTGTTTACTCCGTACTTCATGTCTATATAACAATTATTAGGTGACTTCGGATTATCGTTTTGAGAAAAAAGTAATCAGCAGTGAACCGATGGTCAATGCTATTCCCGTACCAACGACTCCATGCCAACCGAATGCCTGCCAGAATGTTCCTGCCAGAAACGTCCCCGTAGAGGCACCTATGAAGTAAGTGGTCATAAAAATCGTATTAATGCGGTTAGAAGCACTCGGACAGAGTTCGAAGATGCGGGTCTGGTTGCTTAATTGGATACATTGCATACCTATATCGATGATAATGATGCCGGCAACTATACCCCAATAAGAGTTTTCCCCTGCAAACAGCAGGAACCAAGCCAATAAAATCAGTCCGCATCCGATGAAATTGAATCGTCTGACCCCGACTCTCCGTACATACTTTCCTACGAGGGAAGCTGACAAAGCACCGGCAATGCCACACAACCCTAACATACCGATGACATGGCTGTCGGCATAGAACGGGGTACCTCCCATCTTAAATGCCAGACACGACCACATAGCCAGAAATGAACCGAAAGCAAGTGCTGCACGGACAGAGAAAATGCGAAGTTCGGGATATTGCTTCAATAATGAATACAAAGACTTCATTAAGTCGCTATACCTTCCCTGAAAGTTAGGGCGTATGTCCGGCAATACCCGCATGACCACAATGCCACATAACAGCATCATACCTGCGGCGATATAATACATTTCGCGCCAGCCAAACAGTTCTCCTATAAATCCGCTGACCACTCGTGAAGCCAAGATGCCGGTCAGTAATCCCGAAACTACGATCCCTACGTTCCGTCCCTTGTTTTCCGGACGCGAGAACTGAGAGGCTATCGGGATAAATATTTGTGGCATCACCGAACAGATACCTGTGAGAAGCGAAGCACAAAGAATGATATGGATGTTGGGAGCCATTGCGATGACGAGCAACGAGAGAATCAATACGGAGAAACTGGTAAGAATGATACGTTTCCGCTGGTATAAGTCACCTAAAGGAACGATAAACAATAATCCGAGCGCATAACCGATCTGTGTCACCATGGCGATCAGATTGGTTTTAAACTCCGAAACGCCCAGTTCATGGCGAATCATGTTCAGTAAGGGCTGGTTATAGTAAAGGTTGGCTACCGATATGCCTGCAACAATGGCGAGTGTCCAGAGTATCGAAGCCGGTAATCCACCATTTTCTTTCAAAATCTGTTTCATGGCGCAAAGTTACCATTTTGGGGGCTATTCCACAAAGAACGTTGTTGAAATTGTATTTCCTTCGTCGTCTACTGCTGTCAGCGAGTGCTTTCCCGGAGCAGGGCGTAGAGAGAATTTATGGAAGTCCTGTGTCTGCATCAGGTAGGTTTCGTCCAGATGCCAGTAGACAGTTGTGTTGGGATGGCTGTGGACCAATTCGACGGTCAGCTGTCCTTGGTTACCATCCATCTGTTTAGGCAGATGGATCCGCGCTCCCATCGGAGGATAGATAAACTGCATCGGCTGGAAACGGTCTTCTCCGCATCCGGGTTTGAAGGGGGGGAGAGGATGATACTCAGGATGATGCTGTTTATAATACCACTCCCATACGGGTGGAAGGGTAAACCAGTTTCGGCGGACAACCGGTTCACTGTCAGCACAGTTTTCATAGATACGGAACCGTTCATCTGCTGATAAGGTGACCGGGTGGTGATAGGGGCAGGCTTCCGTTCTGAGGCCTTCCGGAAGAATTAGCAGGGTATCTGTTTCTTCACAAAACCGTCCTTTCAAATGTCCGGATTGCCGACAGATCTCTGCTTCAACCAGTTTACCTTGTGGGCGCTCGAACCAAGGAGAGGAGGGGAGCAGATTGAATACATCGAACAGGACAGGCCCCGCTGTACGGGCCCCTACCAGTCCGGGCTTGCCTTCACCCGTAGCATTTCCGACCCATACACCTACGGCATATTTTGGAGTTACCCCCACTGCCCAGGCATCCCGGAAACCATAACTGGTACCCGTTTTCCAGGCAATGGTTTGCATGGAAGGAATGGTACGCCAGTCTATCTCTTCGGGGCGGTTTACTTCTTTGATGGCGTCAAATGTCTGCCAGACTGCTCCGGGTTGGAATGGCGGATGTTGAATGATGGCCGGGGATCGGTGGGCGGAGAGGGAGTCCGATAATAATAAGGTACAAGGGGCCTGTACCAGTCCGTTGAGGCTGCGTCCCATATTGGCATAGGCCGAAGTGACATCCCAAAGGGTAGCTTCCGCTCCTCCCAGAATCAAAGAAAGTCCGTAGTGTCCTGAGGGACGGTTTAAGGTGGTCAGCCCTATCTGCTTCAGAAAATTGTGGAACTTGGGTACTCCATACCGTTGTAACATTGTGACCGAAGGAATGTTGAGCGAACGTGCGATGGCTTCCGAAGCCGGTACGGCACCTTCGAATTGCTGGTTGAAGTTTTGTGGAGTGAAGCCATTAATGTTGACCGGAACGTCCGGTAACAGAGTATTGGGAAGAATCTCTCCTTCCTGTAGCATTGCATAATAAAGAAAAGGCTTGAGAATGCTTCCTGTGCTGCGTGGTGACCGGATTACATCTACCTGGTTACCGCTCTTTTTCTTGTCGAAGTGTACATTGCCGCAATAAGCAATGACCTGATTGGTACGAATGTCAATTACGAGGATGGCCATATTTCGGATATCACTTCGCTTGAATTCGCTGTTCCACCGTTCTACCAGACTTTCTATCTGAGTTTGTATACCCTTGTCGATGGTCGATACGGAATATTTTCCATTTCGGGTCTGATAGAAATGGTCTGTCAGATGGGGGGCTATCTGTGGAAGAGGCAAAGGTTCCTGGGGAAGTGGCTCACTGATAGCCAGTTCATAAGTGGAAGTATCGAGAATACCTTTTTGGTGCAGGTGTGTCAGCAGTCGGTTTCGTTTGTCAAGTAATGCTTGCCGGCTTTTCGAAAGGTGGATCATGGCGGGAGAGTTGGGAAGTACGGCAAGCATAGCCGATTCCGCCCAGGACAGTTCTTCTGCCGAGTGTCCGAAATAGCGCCATGCAGCAGCATCCAGTCCCACTACATTACCTCCGAAGGGGGCATGCGAAACATAAAGTGACAATATCTTCTTCTTGGAATAACGGAACTCCAGCCGGGTGGCTCCTATCATCTCGATCAGTTTTTCCTTGAATGTACGCGGCTTGTTCCGTGCCAGCCGAATCGTTTGCATCGTAAGAGTGCTTCCCCCGCTGACGATTCGCTTGTGTCTGAGATTTTGCAGGGCGGCTCTGCCTATTGCCAAGGGGTTGACTCCCCAATGGCGGTAGAATTGACGGTCTTCAAATTCAACCAGACAGGTAGCTACTTTTTCCGGTGTGTTGTCGCGCGGAGGGAAACGCCATTGTCCATCCGTAGCGATACGGGCACCGAGAAGTTCCCCATTACGGTCGACCAAGACAGTAGAATAGGGAGAGGTGAATAATTGCCGGGGAAGACAAAATAAGTATAGGAGAAGTAGGAGGAAGAGAGAAATCTTCCACCAACTTTTGAAATATTTCTTCCACCCCCTCCCTTGTGGGGAGGGGGGAAGATTGTCTGGTTTAAGAATACGGTTCATCAGGTTTTATTTGATAGTTTTACCTGATGACTTGCGTCCTTCCGGCCTGTGTCCTTGCCTGTGCATTAGCATCATACATCGCTTCACACTGGATAGCCGGCATAACAAAATCACCGGCATAGGTCGCCTGTAAGCGGACGGTAAATGTTTTGGCTTGTCCCTGCTGTAAGTTAAAGTAGGTCAGTATCCGGTCATCGCGAATATCCTGATAGCTATAAGGAGCAGAGGTTGTAATCTGTCCTGCCATTCGTTCATTAAAGATCTCCCAGCCGGCAGGAATGATATGTGTCAGTGCCAGATTCGTATAATCCGTCGTACCACTGATGTTGGCTACAGTTACCACTGCCATAAAGTCCGTACCCTGATTCAGAGAACGTGTATCTATCGGCGAGCCGTTATTGTCTAAATACCTTACGTTCAGGCGTAGATTATTGGCCATCGGCGGCAATGTGTCGTTCAGTAATTGGGTACGTGTGATCAGATCTGCGTTTAGAGACCCTTTCCCGTTATTTTTCAGGATTACTTTTCCTTCATGTGGTGAAGTGGGGAGTGATGCCTCGTATATGGCTTTGGCTGATTTTACAGCCGGTTGCTGTTTGCCATTCAACGTCCAGTTAAAGTCCAGCGTACCGGACAGTTTTTCTGCCAAACGTCCCATTGCCATCAATGAAAAGGCAGTAGACTGTGTGCTGAACCATGTCTCTTGTGCCAGGTTGTGTGAAACGATTTTGGCTTGTTCCATGGCCTCACGCTGGCGGTTCATCAGCAATAAGGTTTCAAGTATCATTGCTTCGTCACGATCGGATGAACCGTATACATAGTTATTTGATGAATAAGGTTCTACGGTTGTCTTAGCACTGAATATCAGTTCACCGGCTGCTTTCTCTTTGCCGTTGAGTGCATAGGTGGCTGCCAAACGCCATTTGGCTTGTTGCGAGAGTGCCGGCAATTCTTTCATCCGGTTCATGGCTCCATGTTCAGGCGATCCCGCCATAGCCAGTGTGTAAAGGCGGAAAGCCTGCTGGAGGTCTGCCTGCCAATACCACCAGTTTTGCTCTTGTGTGACGGGTTGCCAATTCTGGGATGCTGCCTTTTGGAAGCGTTTCCATTTGTTCAATACATTGCTGTTCACTGCATAACCCTTTTCTTGTGCCAATACCAGGAACATACCTGCATAAGAGGTGATCCATTCGTTTGCCGAGGCATCTCCCGGCCAATAGACGAAACCTCCGTTGGGAAGTTGACGCCCGTATAGTTGACGGATGGCTTTCTGTACATTGGTTTTTATCTTTTCCGATTCCTCGTTGTCTACTGTTTTGAACTGGCTGACGAATAGCAGCGGAAGGGCTTTTGAAGTCAGTTGCTCTGTACAGTTGTGCTGATAATTGTATAGGAAATCGAAACGGCGGCTTATGTCGACAGACGGGATGCGTGAGACCTCCAACTGTATACTGTTTCCTTCCGAACCGTTACTTAACTGGTAATGGAGCTCTTCACTCTTTCCGGCTTCCACCCATTTACTTTCACGCAAAGTGACTGCCGGATTTGGATTACGTACCTCTATCTCGATTGTTTCTTTGGTACTTTGTCCGTTACCGTTAGCAGCCAGATGGATGGTAGCTTTCCCGGTTTTCGTACCTGTCTTTAATTTAAAGAAGATAAGCCGGTCACCGGTTTGGTTGAAAGTAAGCGTCTGCTGCTTGCTGCCGTTCACTTGTACTCCGGCACCGGAAGCCTGTATGGATACGTTTACATTCTTCACACTGTTTTCCAATGCGAATACATTAACAGGAACTTCAATCTCTTCACCGGTACTCAGTACACGTGGCAGTGTCGAAAGAATCATTAACGGAGTGCGTACAGGAGCAGTTTTTTCTGCATTTCCGTATGCTCCGTCCTGACCGGCCACTACCATGGCACGTACGGAACCTACATACATCGGTAAAGTGATCTGGTGAGTGCGGCTTTTTCCTTTGGCAATACTGAAAGGACCGATGAATTTCACTACCGGTTTGAAGCGGTTTGCTTTCTGGTCCGATGGCTTCAGGGTTTCATCACCGCCTGTGCTGAACATCGATCCATAGCTTCCCGCTGTGGCTCCCAGTACATCGTCATACATATCCCAAGTACGGATTCCCAGTGCCTCACGGGCATAGAAACTGTTCCAGGGATCCGGTGTCTTGAAGTTGGTTAAATCAAGCAGCCCGTCATCTACAATAGCGAGCGTATAAGTCATCGGTTTACCGTGCTTTTCGCTTACGGTCAGGTTGAATGCCTGTTCGGGACGAAGCACTTCCGGCATCTTGATTTGCGGCTCAAGAACCGTTTGCTTATCAGTTACGAATACCGGCATTATACCGTACATGCGGATAGGGAGGTCGTTTACCGTTTGCGCATGGGGTTGCAGCAGGCTGATATGAAGAAAAACATTCGGAGCCATTTCGGGAGTCACCTTAAACTGATATTTGGTGTCCTCCTTCCCCGATACTTCAATCCACTCCCGTTGAATTACGGATGAACCATTTTCAAGTGTTACCAGTGCTCTTCCTCCTGCGGAAGCCGGCAATATGGCTGTTACGGTTTCTCCCGGTTCATAGGAGTCCTTGTCGATGGAGAAAGATAACATCTTGATACCACTCGGGTCACTCTTATTGGAACGTCCCCGCCAGTCAGGCCAGTCCACATAGATGGTACCTCCCGTAGCATGTCCGCTTTCACGGTCTTTTACGTAAACCAGATACCGTCCCCAATCCGGATAATTCACTCTGAAGCTGAATTGTCCCTTTCCGCCTACTGTGTTGAGTCGTCCTGTAGCTACGGGGCTGATGGAGCTGCTGTTGATGTATGTTTCGAATGATTCGTTATCGTTTTCCCACCACCAACTCCAACTGATGCGGTATATTTTGTATTCCAGCCCGGAACGGTTCACCGGTTTTCCGTCGGGACTGACTGTAATGACATCAAACACATGATCTTTATCTGTTTCGATATATCTGCCCTGCAGTTGGTTCAGGTTGATACCTACGTATGACGGGAAAGGAGAGTAGGGGACAGACTGAGTTTGGATACTGGCATCTCCACCCGGCTCGAATACCTGAGTCGTGATGTTGGCTTGAAGCATGCCCGGGGCATTTTCCGCGGCAGGAAGTTTCAGCATGAATCCGGCATTGCCACTTTCGTCCAGTGTACCACTGAATACATCGGTTCTTACCGAGGTGAATTCCGTAGCCGGATTATTGAAAATGTAAGTTCCATAATTCTTGAATTGGGTGTTGACTTTCGATAAAGACATTTCTACCTTTGCCTTCAGGCGTGATGCAGTGGCTCCTGTCAGCCATGCTGACGAAAGGTGTGCCTGTACTTCTTTATCTGAAGCTTTCAGGATTTCTCCCGGCAATTTCAGGTTTATTTTCAGGCGGTTCGGCTTGATGGTTTCTACCCGAAGCGCTTTGTGAAAGGCAGTACCTCCCACCTTTATGTACGCATTCCATAGTCCGGTTGGGTCTTCTGCCTGCGTCGGTATCTTGAATGTATAGAATCCATTCAGTCCGTTGGTTGAAATAAGTTTGCTATAAAATTGCCCCCTTGGATTATAGAGTTCCAATGCTACAGGATGTTTGTCCGGAATACGTTTGGTACGATCTTCCAGAATAAACGAGATATGCAGAGTGTCTCCCGGACGCCATACTCCTCTTTCACCGTACACAAATCCTTTCAAGCCTTTTTGGATATCCTTGCCGCCCACATCAAAGCGGCTGGTGGACTGTTCTTCTCCGTCTGCTACTTTTACGTAGGCTTTTTGCTTGTCTGATTCCGCTACTACGATGAAAGGCACCCCTTTCGTTTCAATTGTGGCGAAACCTTCCGAATCCGTCACTGCTTTGCCTACAGGCTGTAACTGGAAATTGTAAACAGTGACTTGGGCTTTTTCCACCGGTTTGGTATCCAGGATGTTGTTTACTGCTATCCAAAGTTTATTCATTGAATTGCGTTTCACAATCATGCCGATGTTGGAAGCCAGCACATTACAGGTGGCTATCCGGTCAGATGTCATGTAATAAGACGGGTGACAAGGGTTGTCCCGTTCATCCCATCGGTACTGACTCCAGTCGGCATTTTCATTTCCGCTGAAATAATAATATGTTTCGGGTTTGTCCCAGACTGCTTCATCTTCTTCCGGAAGAGTGCCGGATGTGACTTTGGTCAAAGATTCGGTTTCCTCGGAAAATTGCATTCTCGGGCTTTCACCACCACAAGGGTAGGCCGAATACTCCTGTTTGAACGAAAGGATGACACGATAAATAGCACCCGGTTCCTGATGGATCAGACCTGCCAGGTCAATAGAATAGTTTTCCCATTTATGAAGGTCTTTTGATGAATCTTTGCCTAAAAACAATGTTTTTTTGTATACCAGTCTTCCGGATCTTCTTAATTCATTGGCCGAAGAAAGCGAATTGTTTTGCATAAACATCAGTACATTGTTTTCGAAGATGCGGATAACCCGCAAATCTACTGCATACAGGTTGACGGCCCGGAACGGAATGACAAGGTTTTTTGAGTCGGGAATGATGGCACCTGCAGAGGCTATTTCTACCTGAGGTTTCAGACTCAGTTCGCCGAAAGAGATAGAGTGTGAGTTTCCCAGTGCTTTTCCTTGGCCGTTTTTTATGCCTTCGTGTATTTTCAGTGTAAGCTTGCTGAGCTGACTGGCTTCAAAATAAACATACACACGGTTATCCGTTACCTGAAAGATATACGAAGAAATCTCCGGTATTTCGATCAGTCCTTTTAAATCCTGAGCATCCGAAACCGGGTCTGAGAAGACGATTTGTATTCCGTTTTCCGGTTGGTCGATGCGTTCGGCAGAAAGGAAGCGGAAACTGTCTTTGGCAGGAATATTGATTGTTTCACTTTGCTTCCGGTCAATTCCGGCGGACTTTCCGTCTGCTGTGATTTCAAGTTCGTAGTCTTGTTTATTTCTTTGGATATTGCCGATGACGAAGCTATAGGCTGACGGATTGGAGGTGGACTCTACGGTGACTGTCGGAGAAGACAGCCCGCCACTGGCAGAAAGCATTTTTTCTACCTGCTCCTTAGTCGTTTTATCGCTGAAACGGATCTCTCCTTTCACTGTTACTTTATCGGGTGAAGAGGCGGTTATTTCAAGCGGAGCTGTATGTAATGTGAAATTGCTTTCCTGTACCCGGAAGGAGAAGTCGAATGATTTCAATTTGCTATCCACTTCAACGAAATTTCCCAGCTGGAATGTTCCCTGATACAATTCTCCCGGTTTCAGTTGTCCCTCTTCCGGAAGAAACTCGATAGTATTATTACTGACCCAATAGGCCTTTCCTTTTATCGAAGGAGTGAAGCGGAACGGATTATCCTTTAGTTCATTGTTTAAGTCCACCATCGGCTGGTCCTGCGTCAACTCAATCCGTATGGGAGAAGATTGAGAAATGACACCGCCCGTATAGGCATTGACGTAAGGAGCGTATTCCGAAGACGGAATAATTTCTTTAGCGCTGCGTGTGCAAGCGAATAATCCTGCGATGATGATCACAAGCACACAGGAGAACAGAATTAAAAGATTCTTTTTCCCTTTCATAATGAATCATTTTTAGTTAGTTATTATTCTATTATCCATCCCGTTTCTATCTGTCCGATAGTCGCTTTCGAATAAATCTTCCTTTCATCCATGTAAAGGTACTTTTTTCTATGGATTTTTTCAAATGTTTGTATCCCTATCGGGAGTTTGTAGGTTAGGTTAATCATATACTTCAAAAGTTTAGTTATATAAAAATACAATTTATTTTCTTCTTATCTTCTTAGAAAGAGCCCGTGAAGCTCTGTTTTTGTTAAATGGTTGTTTGTTAAACATTTATTCTATATTCTCGCCTAAATCCGAATGTTCCGATATTAGTCGGATTATCATTACTCGCTTGGTGTTGTCACTTACTTTAAACCGATTGTCCGTTCGTTCTCCTATCAACCAGGCAATTCGTTCTCCACAACACAACACCCATTGTTTCTTCTTGTCACTCAGGGAGAACTTCCGGTCCGTCAAATAGTCGCTTACACGCTTTTTGCCGATCATTCCAAAAGGAATAAATACATCACCTTGTTTCCATTTTCTTATACACCATGCTGCATCCATCTTGTCTGCATCAAAGCAAGCTGTTTTTTTATCTTTGGGAATTATAAATTCAGGAGTATAATCATATACTTCCGTAACCAAACGGAAAGGTGGTTTGGCTTCTTCCTCCTTTATATCTTCTTCAATTAGCAGCAATTCCCGGTCTTTTATGACTTTCCACCCTTTACCGATGAAGACTTTTCCCGGCTGTCCGTCGAGTGATTGCTGTATACTTTCTATTTGGGCGGCGTTGAAACCGAGCGGATGCAACAGTTCGAAGAGGATGGCTCCCGGTACCGGTTCTTGCAGTAAAGCCTCTATCCGGATACCTTCGGAGGTGAGCACGCGTGTCCGTGCCTCTTCTATACCTTTATTGTATAGAGTTGCCGTGTCATTCAGGTAGTTAGTCGTGCGGATAATGCTCTCTTTAACCGATGGATTGATTTCCTGCATCAGAGGTAACAGGTTCAAACGAATTTTATTCCGGGTATAATCATCCAAAAGATTGGTACTGTCCGTTACGTAATCCTGATTCATGCGTTGCAGATATGTGATTATTTCATCGCGGCTCAGGCAAAGCAAAGGGCGTACGATGTTTCCGTTCCTTGGACGGATTCCGAGCAGTCCGTTAATTCCGGTACCCCGGATCAGATTCAGTAATACGGTCTCTACGCTGTCATCTTTATGGTGAGCTACTGCGATAACAGCTGCTCCACGTTGTTTCCTAAGCGTTTCGAACCACTCGTAGCGTAATTCACGGGCAGCCATCTCGATAGAAATGTGTTTGTCGGCGGCATATTGAATTGTATCAAAATGTACGGTATGTAAAGGCACTTCCGCTTCATGGCACAACCGGCGTACAAATGCTTCATCTCTGTCCGATTCTTTATCCCGCAGATGGAAATTGCAGTGAGTAGCTTCACACGTGTACCCCATTGATAGCAACAATCGTAGCAAAGCCACAGAATCGGCTCCGCCGCTTAGTGCTACCAATACCTTGTCATTCAGATAAAAGAGCTTCTCTTTTTCGATGTATTGTGCTATTCTATGTTGTATCATATTGCAAAGATAATAGTTTTGTCAATATGGATAAGAATTCTTCCTTATTTAAAAACAATCTAAATAATTTGCATGCCACAAAGTTATGAATTATCTTTGCGCCAAAATTAGAGGTACACACACTATGCGATTGTCCGAATTAAAAACAGGTGAGAAGGGAGTCATAGTCAAAGTGCTGGGACACGGCGGCTTCCGTAAACGGATTGTGGAGATGGGTTTTATCAAGGGAAAAACCGTAGAAGTATTGCTTAATGCTCCACTGAAAGACCCGATCAAATACAAAATAATGGGTTATGAAATCTCTCTGCGGCGACAGGAGGCTGATATGATCGAAATCATCAGCGAGCAGGAGGCTAAGTTACAAACACAGGAATCTGCTTATCATCAGGGATTGACTGAAGATATTGACGTAAAAGAGGAAGATCTGAAGCGGGTTGCCCTTGGAAAACGGCGTACGATAAATGTGGCGCTGGTCGGTAATCCGAACTGTGGTAAGACTTCTCTTTTCAATCTGGCTTCAGGAGCCCACGAACATGTAGGCAATTATAGCGGTGTGACCGTAGATGCCAAAGAAGGATATTTTGATTTCCAGGGTTATCACTTCAAAATAGTCGACTTGCCCGGCACTTACTCTCTGTCAGCTTATACTCCCGAAGAAATTTATGTCCGCCGCCACATCATTGATGAAACGCCGGATGTGATCATTAATGTGGTCGATTCTTCCAACCTGGAGCGTAATCTCTATCTTACTACCCAGCTTATCGATATGAATGTACGCATGGTAGTAGCCCTCAATATGTATGATGAACTGGAAGCCAGCGGTAATACCCTTGATCACCGCCTGTTGGGCAATTTGTTCGGTGTTCCGATGGTACCTACTGTTTGCAAGAAAAATATCGGAGTAGACCGTCTTTTCCATGTAGTTATCAATCTCTACGAAGGTGCCGACTTTATTGATAAAAAAGGGCATATCCATCCGGAAGTGGCTAAGGAAATCATGGATTGGCATCAGACCCTGCCTAACTTTAAGGATCACGGCGAACATCCTGCCGACTATACCCATGGTAAAGAACCGGTGGGCAAAGTATTCCGCCATATTCATATCAATCATGGCCCCGATTTGGAGAAGGCTATCGATGCGGTGAAAGAAGAAATCTCAAAGAACGAATTTATCCGCCATAAATATTCTACCCGTTATCTGGCTATCAAATTGCTGGAGAATGATCCTGAAATAGAACGCTTCATTCATACTTTACCTAATGCTGCAGAGGTGGAAAAGAAACGGGATAAAGCGGCCCGGCGTATACAGGAGACAATGAACGAAGATAGCGAATCTGCTTTGACAGATGCTAAATATGGTTTTATCAGTGGAGCGTTGAAAGAAACTTTCACCGACAATCATCTGGAGCAGGAACAGACAACGAAGGTGCTCGACTCCATTGTGACCCATCGCATTTGGGGATATCCCATTTTCTTCCTTTTTATGTATCTGATGTTCGAGGGTACGTTTGTAATTGGGGAGTACCCGATGATGGGTATCGAGTGGCTTGTCGAGGTGATGGGTAACCTGATTCGGGATAACATGTCCGAGGGCCCGCTGAAGGATATGATGATTGATGGTATCATTGGTGGAGTCGGAGGAGTGATTGTATTTCTGCCCAACATCCTGATATTGTATTTCTGCATTTCCTTGATGGAAGATTCGGGTTATATGGCCCGTGCCGCATTTATTATGGATAAAATCATGCATAAGATGGGCTTGCACGGTAAGTCGTTTATTCCTTTGATAATGGGTTTCGGGTGTAATGTGCCTGCAATAATGGCTTCACGTACCATTGAGAACCGGAAGAGCCGTCTGATCACCATGCTTGTCAATCCGTTGATGTCGTGCAGTGCCCGTCTGCCTATCTACCTGGTATTGGTGGGTGCTTTCTTTCCTAATAATGGCAGTTTGGTTTTATTGGGAATTTATGTTATCGGAATCGCATTGGCGGTTATTATGGCTCGTTTGTTCAGCCGTTTTCTGGTGAAGGGAGATGATACTCCGTTCGTGATGGAACTTCCACCTTACCGCATGCCGACTATGAAGTCTATCTTCCGGCATACATGGGAAAAAGGCGCGCAATACCTCAAAAAGATGGGAGGTATCATTATGATTGCTTCCATTATCATTTGGTTTTTGGGCTATTATCCGGATCATAATGCTTATCCTACCCAGGCGGAACAGCAGGAAAACTCTTATATCGGGCAGATAGGTCAGGCAGTAGAGCCTGTACTTGAGCCGTTAGGATTCGATTGGAAGCTGAGTATCGGTCTTCTTTCCGGTGTGGGTGCCAAGGAGTTGGTAGTAAGTACGCTCGGTGTACTTTATACAAATGATGCCGGTGCCGATGCGGTCAGTCTGGCTGAACGGATTCCGATCACTCCGCTTGCAGCATTCAGCTATATGCTGTTTGTGCTGATCTACTTCCCGTGCATTGCCACGTTGGTGGCCATCAAGCAAGAGTCCGGTAGTTGGAAGTGGGCTATCTTTACGGCAGGATATACCACAGCATTGGCATGGATTGTTTCATTTGCCGTTTATCAGATAGGAGGATTGTTTTTATGAATTGGCAAGAATGGGTTGTCGGGTTACTGATTATATTGTGTGTAGCCCGTATCCTCTATGGTATTTATGTTTTTTTCCGTCGTGTGAAAGAAAATGATAACCCTTGTGCAAGTTGTGCAAGTGGCTGTGAATTAAAGGATATGATGGAGAAGAAGCGGAAAGAGTGTTCGTCTAAGAAAAAAAATACAAAGAAAAATTGCTGCGGATAGTTTGGTAGTTTCAAAATTTGTACTACCTTTGCAACCGCAAACGAGAAACAAGGTTCCTTGGATGAGTGGCTTAGTCAGCGGTCTGCAAAACCGTGTACGGCGGTTCGAATCCGCCAGGAACCTCAAACAGCCCAAAAAGCTCCGATCAGAAATGGTCGGAGCTTTTGTTGTTTATTGTCTATCAGTAACTTAACTACCCTCTTATTTTATTGAAAAATTGTGCAAGTGAAGTCCGGACGTAGCCCGGACATTAAAAACGATACGATTGTAGCCCATGATAACGATTAAAGTATACCTAAGAAAACATAATCAGAACTTAACTACAGGAGTGGTATGGGTTTCTTTTTATATAAATCGAGAAAAAGTAAACTTCTCTACTAAAGTAACAGTTGAAGAAAAACATTGGAATGATAAAAAGAAATGTGTTGCCCCCGGAGATAAATTGTGTAATGATAAGAATCTGATTATAGAAAATGTTCTTTCAAGAATTAATAATGTTTTAGTGAAATATAGGTTAAGGGATAAAAAGTTGACTCGTAGTTCCTTTTTGAAGGCTTATCATCGCCCGTCTGACTACAATACTTTCTATGAATTTATTGTAGATCATCAAAAGAAGATATCCTCAAGGATGGAAATGACAACATTAGCCACACATCTTTCTGTCATAAATAAGTTGAAAGAATATAATGTGAATCTCAGTTTTGATGATATTACGAAAGATTGGTTAGATGATTATTTTTGCTATCTCAGAAAAGAACTTGGGAATAATGATAATACGGCTTATAAAAATATGTCAACTTTGAAAAAATACGTCAGAGCTGCATATAAAGCGGGATATATGGATGAAAACCCTTTTGAGGACTGGAGTATAAAGAGAACGACGTCAGCTTGTGTTTACTTATCCGAAGATGAATTACATAATCTCGTCAGTTTATATCATTCAGGAAGTCTTGAATATAAATATCATAAAACATTGGAATTTTTCTTGTTCATGTGCTTTAGCTCTTTACATGTCGGTGATGCCAGACGTTTGCAGTTAGAGCAGTTTGCCGAAGATCATTTTATATATTTTAGAATGAAACTGAAGAATAGTAAGCCTGTTCCAATCCAAGTACCCATTTCAGAGCCACTCAAATCACTGCTACGTAATATTGTTGGTATAAGAAAGAAAGGACCTGTATTTGAGCAAATGCCATCTGATCAGGCTATGAATATACATTTGAAAGAAATTGCAAAGATTGCAGAGATTGACAAGGTAATCACTCACAAAGTTGGTAGACATACTTTCGCAACTATTTTCTTGAAGAGAACTAAAGATTTAGCTACCTTAAAGGAGATAATGGGACACTCAGATATTAAAGAGACCTTGGTATATGCACATGTACTTGATGAAAGCAAACAGGAAGGAATGCAATGCTTCAACTGCTTCGCTATTTAATTGTACTTTTGTGCGATTAAGAGTTATCCTTCTGATCAATAAAAAGATGCGGGCGCACAATATTTGTACAACTCAGTACAACGCCCGCACTATTTTTACTTCATTAACAAATTCCACCCGGCTTCAATATCTGTCATGACTGCGGGAACTCCGTTTTCTACTTGGCTGATGGCCGCGGCAAAGGCACACATTGTGGCTTTGTCATCGATGTCTGGAATATAAGTAGACGGTACCTGCATTTCACTGCATACACGGGTAATGTATCCTGATGTATTGTTTTCACAAGGTGGTGCATATCTGTTTATAAACTCAGCAATAGTTTGTCGGTTATGTAGTTTCCGGTAGTTTTGCAGTAACTTGATCAAAGCACGATAGCCGTATGCCATCGAAATAAATTGCTTAAAACTTTTGTCTTGGCTGGGTACAATCTCGCCTTGCCATTTATCCCGGTCATGTCTAATATTACCGGGATTGTTGTTTCGTAATCCTCTACTCATTTTCTTGTTATAATTACTATACTTATATTTTGATATAATTTGTCCAAAAATAAAATTGTGATTTCTTTGCCTCACCAGAAAAGACAAGGCAAACTTTTTTATTATTTGGATTTAGAAACTGATTGTGCCTCTAAAGCGGTCTTTACCTCTTGGATGATCTGATCGAATACTTCAAAGTGCGCTGCAACATTCTCCGACTCCGGAAGGGACATTTGTTTACTGCCTGATTCCAACAGCAAATACCCGATATGCCGCCCGGAGGTTACGGGCTGCTTGCCTGTAGGGGTGTCAATATCTTCCGTGATCGTTTTAATGATTTCACAATGAAGGCGGCTGAGATTATCGTTATTGACACTGTAGTTTACATTGTACTGATAATCTCCTGAAACGGCTTTACCGTTTACTTGAACTGTTCTTGATTCTTCTTGAAACATAATTTATTGATTTTGAGAGTTAATAATTGCTTTATCTAATTCATTATAAATAGCGGTTTTCACCACTGCGAGTATCGGAGCCGGATCAACGTAATTTCGAATGATATTTGCACCTTGTTCGTCAACTTCAACTTCACCCTCTTTGTATATCCGTTGAGCAAACTCCAATTCACCCAAATCGGGTGTATTACAGTAAATAGCGTTTCCTACTGTTTTAGCTACGTCGAACTCTTCAACTTCTCCGTCAATAGCTGTTTTTACTTTAATTCTTCTAAAATTGATTTTCATATTTTATTTATTTTGAATTTATCATTGTAATCTGCGCTGACAATGCTGTTTACCAAACGTTGCGCCCTACAACAAACACACGGAATGGACAATCACGGGGACCCTTGTTTGCGTCAAGCATTAAAACCTCAAAATAAGAGTTGTTTTGCGTCTCTACCTGACCGAATACCCAACCATAACCACCCAATCCCTGTACTAAGACAGCGTACTGCGGATGACGTAAGTTGTGGTATATCCTGTATTTTCCAGTAGCTATTGGTTGCGCACTGGTTAAGGTGCACCCGTTGCCCCATTCATTAGTGACTGTACCCGCTTGATATACATATCCGATACACAGCATTCCGGGAGCGTTCCACTTTTCACCGCCCCTTTGGGCGAAAATATGGCTTCCATACGATTCTATCGAATTTGCAGTGCCTGCGTTAGCCAAACATCTTAGAGCAAAACCGGAACTTCCGTATGATTCAATACTTAGACCACTGTAATTGTCGTTTCGTATGGACATCAATGCTGTGCGTGAAGTTGTAGGGCTGTCCCCTTCTTCGTTAATACGAAGGAATTTATTACCGGACATGTTTAACAGGATCTTAGCCTGCGAATTGCTTGCCGAAACAAGAGAGCCTCCCGATATATTCCAGGCACCGATCTTTGCACCATCAGTTACCGTAAGGTTTCCGGTTGTGATCCTCTGTGCTGAAAATGCCTGTGCCACCACTTCCGCAGCTTCAATCACATTGGCAGACAGTTTGCCGTTTGCGTTGATGGCGGCTGTCTGTTGACCTGTGTTATTTTGGAATAGCAGGTTATCGGCTTTCAGAATGATTTTTCGGGACGTGATGTTGATTCCGGTTTCGACTAAGCCGTTTTGAGTGGCGGTGACACGACCGTCTACTATGTCGGCTTTGTTATTGGCTGTGCCTGCTAATGAATTGGCGGAATTTGCCGTTTGTTCTACTACGCTTAATTTTGCGTGGTCTGAACTTAGAGTTAACTCAGCCGCACTTAATCGCCTACCTTGATCATCCACTTTGTTTGCAGTTAAAGCTATGCTTTCCTGCGTCTGCTTTATTTCGGTATAGTATCCGTATGTGCGGACGGGTTCAGTTCCATCGGTGCGAACGGGGAACGATGTATTATACGAACCGTGATAATCGGTTTGATAAACGTTGATTACGTTTGGGTCAATAGTATCATCTACTGTTACGTCATACATAGAACCGCCCCTAATACCCATTCTACACGTAGACGTTTCAGTTATTTGTCCCAAATCAACAACTATCTTTGCACCCGCAGAAGTCCATGCTTTAGTATAGTCAAAGATATTGGTTACTGCTGGCAACGAACCCCAACCCGAACCGGACATCTCAAACGTTAAGTTCATAGAAAAACCGCCATCGTGAGTACCGTATGAAGGTTTTCCGTATCCCGCATCAAGAGGCCTACTTATTTCAACCCTTGTTTTGTGGTAAACCGGAATACTTATAACCAACGGGAAAAACTTATTATTGTCCCATCCTCTTAAATCTATTCGCTTTGATATATGCCTATTGGTGGTACTATTAATAACACCAATATCACCAACAACAGACGTGATACTTTTTTCGGTCTGTTCGACGCGTGAAGCAAGCCCGGTAACACGTCCATCAACGGTATTTATCTTTTCAACGGTGGATGTTATCTTACCTTCTACTACACTAATTTGACTATTGGTATATTCAGCGCCTTTGTAAACTGCATCCTGAAAATTGGGACTCCATGCGGTTGCAATTTCACCCACTTCTACTTTAAAGTCTTTTACCCATATATAAGCCCAATCAATTCTTTCTATATCAACAAAATTATATACATCCTTTTGTTCCTCTGTATTTTTCGTTACGTTAAATGTATGCTTGAAATAACTCCATTGGTTATCTGCTGTTGATTTAACAATTACGTTTTCAGAATCACACACATCAATAGTAAAACCAACTGGGGTATTTTGACTACCTTTAATCCATCCGGAAACGGTATACTTACCAGGGATAGGCGGGATAATATTAGGTATCCGCATAGCTCCTCCATTGTCTTGTGAACCAACCAAATAGAAGCCATGCAGAGACATTTGCCTTTCAATAGTAGGAGATGGATATAAAGTATTAAGCGTTGAACTTGTGTAACTATACAAATTGTTAGCACCTATACCCAAATTTTCTACCTTAGTTTTAACGGATAGTTCAATTTTCCCGTCAACGGCAAGTATTTGTGTGTCGGTGTACTTTTTTGACTCAGTGAAAGAATCTTTAGGGGCAGGCTTCCATCCGGTCGCCGTGTCTCCTATTTCTATTTGAAAGTTATTGATCCGGCAAACTGATCCAGCGCCTAACTGTATATATGCAATAATATCAGTATCCAAAGAGTCCTCTATATCTTCGGGGACTTTGATAGTGTGGACGTACCTACCTTTGTCAGCCGTGGGGCTGGTAGAATCTACATACTTAAATGCGCCGATATAGTAATATTGGGAGGTGCCCGATTTATAAATAGCTTTTTCAAGCCCGAACCTTTGTGATGATCCCATCTTTAAATTACTATACGCATAGTCGAACGAGATTGTTAAGGTTTTGCCTTTTAAATCCGTCCACGCTTTCGATAACTGAAACGCATATTGTGCGCCTGATCCATCCAATGCCTGTTGGGATTGTAACATCAGGTTCTCACCTCCGATATTCAATTTTCTTTCAGTTGCAGACGGTATCCAATTAGCTACGCCCACACTACCCTCGGTGATTACAGCCCATTTAATGTATGTCTCCGTTGATTCCTGTTGGGGAAACTTATAGAAGTAGAAATATGCCCCATCCGGATTAATAGGCGTTATAGGCTGCGAAAGTACCGTTTCTTCTGCGCTTTTCGGCAAAGTGCCTATCCAGCCGTACGAAGGATTGTTATACGCCCTGATAACATCAGAGTCCGCACACTTATAGCACACTGTAAGGGTATAGGTTTTGCCTGCTTCTAAATGAACGTCATACTTATACGCTCCCATTTGATAGGGGTTGGCATTTAGTTTGTGGTTAGAGTCGTAAAGCAGATTAATGTCCGCTACTTTCATACTGCGTATGGCAAGCTCGATCTTTCCCGGTATAGCCGCTAACTCGGTAGCAATATTACTAAACTCCTGTTCGATGCTCTTTCCGTTTCTCAGAATGAAAATCCCTTTCAGGAAACAGTTCATCGCATACAGGCCGTATCCGGAGGGTTGGAAGTCAGCCGGAAAGTCTGTATCCGTCATGCCATCGAGACAACCCAAAATCACTTTGTTCTTTCCGGCCAAAGACGTGGAATTTACCCCGTCCAGTACAGAAATGCGCGGTTTACCATCTTCCGAAGCTGTGAGATACAAAATGCCCTGTCTGTTCGGATTCGTGAGGTTACCCATTTGAACCAGATCATCACCAATGGCCGGAGTTGTACCATTGGGAAATACGGATTTAAGTATAAGAATCGAATCATCATTCACCGAGGCAACCGGAACCCAGTAGTATTTAACGTGTCCGGATGTGTAGACCTGACAACGTACCAAGTCATCAGTGACAAACATCATGTCGCCCTCTATACCTAAAACATAGTAAGCCGGATCACCGGATGTTTCCGAAACGGACTTGACACGCCCGTTGGCGGATGAAATCACCAGACCGCCGTTAACCGCACGAACTTTCGAAATGATAAGTTCAAAAATGGTCATGGCCTTACGGACTACGGCATTATCTATTTCAAGGTTCCAATCCCCATTGATAGCCTTGTATAGCTTCATCCCTTCACCCATCAGTCCGGGGATGAATCTTTCTGAACTGATATAGTCCTTGACTATGGTTTGAAACAGGGTTGCGACGTGCTCAACATTCAGATCGTATGTTTTTGCAAGTGCCTGAACGAGTAAATTTAAAGTGTGCGTATCGCCTTTTACCCAAATATCCGCGCCTGTTGAAATATTCCCTTCCGAATGGAGTGTGCCAACATTGGCCGAACCGGTTACTTCCAATGTAGTGGCCTTAGCTTTTATATGAGCAATAATATTTTGTACCTCTGCATCACCTTGTTCATTGATAGATGCCAGATTATCACTAACGAGTAGTCCTTTTAAAAAGGTTATAGTTTCCTTTGCTTCATCTCTTTGATTCTTGCTTAAAAACATTTTTTTTAGAGCTTCCGTATTTATTTTTTTGAGCTCTTCATTTAGCCAAGATAGCACTTCTGCCACATGCCGGTTAGAGACACTGTGCTTGAGTACTGCTTTGTCAATGTAGTCAATGAGTTCATCTATAATTTGTTGCTGATCGGCCATATCAATTAAATTGAGGTGTGAACTGTTCGGTATGTATACGGGGATTTCCTATTTCGTCCTCTGAAAGTGATCCGGTGTAGCGAACATCGGAGTCAACGAAATGAAGAGTCATTTTAATGCTTTCTGGTGCAGTGGAGCGTATGGCATGGGTGAGGTTATCGGCTACGGCATTTACCCTGATGTTTCGTCCGGAAATTCCGAGTATCTTTATGTCATCGGAAGCAAGCATATCCATTAAATGCACAAGCTCTTCGGTATTGCGATATCCGGATTCGACCTGAAGCTTGTCACGGGCAGACTGTCGCTCGCGGGCCTCGATATAGTCATCAATGCTTTCATCGTAAATCTGATAAGTGGAGTCGGACTCAATTTCAGACTCGATGTTACCGATACCGGTGACTTCAATGCGTTCATAGGCTCCATAGGAGTTGAGAAATTCAAGTAAATAACGCTCACGGGATACTGTTCCGGGAGTGATGACAATAGTACAACTTTTGATTGATCCGGAATAGATATCGAAAACAGAAGCTAACTTTTGATTAGTTTGAAACAGTTTTTGCCGGAGCCGATATAGGTTAAGGGCTACCGGCTGTCCGGCTGTTCCGGACAAAGAGGTTTCAATGCCGGCTGCAACTATTTTTAATGCACCATCCGGATAAAGGAAAGGAATAGGTAGGAGTTCGGTTTCTCGGATGGTGATGATCCGCCCGTTGGTACGGGTGGTTTTGAAGAAATTGACCGATGAATTGAGCAGCTTCCAAGTGAATATATTGCTATTTTCATCTAACAGACGGCGTAATAGCCGCTTGCTGATGCCTCCGATAACTGCTTTCAGAGAAAGAGTTTTAGTTTCTCCCTGGGTGTTTTGGACACTAATGGCAATATCTGTAGCTGAAGTAGAATCGGGCAGTAATATATCAGTGGATTCGTTAAGCAGATGTTTGGGACTGAGAATACCTGAAAGGATATCCTGAAGAAAAACAGAGAACTCACCTTCACCACTTCCGGAAAAGATGGTGCGGTCGGCCTGACGAATAGTGTAGCTGACTACTGAACTGGAGTTTATAGTCAGCTTGATGGGATTTCCGGCTAAAGCGATTGTAGACGGATATATGTTTGCTGTTAAACTCATAGTGCATTGTAATTAGTTTGTATAATGGTACCGGACACAGAAGAGGTCGAAGAGCAGTACAATGCCAGAAACTCTTCCCGTTCCGGAGTGGGGGTGGTGATGAAACGGAAAAATTCATCGGTTGTAGCCTCGGAGGAACTTGTAAATTTCCGGTAAGCGGCAAGCAATGCAGTTACATTGCTTGTCTCAATTGCTGCTGTGATGGTTTTATCGTCATTCATGTTGCAAATATGATGTTTTGATCATGTGCGGCAAAGGACAACTAAAGCAGTTCTGCTTTAACGGAAAGCCCGTAAGTAATGGCATAGTGTACGCCTCCGTATTCTTTATCTTTCCAGATGATATCACCTTGAGATGTCTGACCATTGGGAACCCGGACCTTATAGTAAAGGTCGAAACTGTAATTGATTTCTTTGATGAAGAACTCTTTGCCAGCTTCATAATCTTCTTGAGTCGGTACAGTAAACGGTATCTCAATATCCGAAACCTGATCACTTACCTCGTTTTTACGTAGCACTCCGAGCCATTGCGCCGGTGGGGTAATAGCCTTCTTCCACTCCTCGACTTGTGCCCGTATCTTGAGTTCTACTATGTTTTCACGATTATTGTGAAACGCCCATTTGTAGAGTTGCTCAATCGTTTGTATTCCTTGCTCTGCATCCAAATCTAAATCGGTTTTCCCGACAGGAATCAGGAGACGAAGGGTACGAAAACGGACTGTAGCCGGACGTGAAAGAAGTTTAGGTAATGTATAGCGCACTGTATCAAGCAGTAATCGTTGACCATCTATATTGATCGTTTGACTGAAATCAATATTGAGTAATTGAATTGGATTCAAGTGTACGGGAACTTCAACCGTATGATTGGAATGTCGGAGAATAGCGTCAAATCCCTTCCAAAAACGGGAGAACAGGCCATTATCACCAATAAAGGTCATGGAGATATCGAACGTGTGACCGTTGATGACAATAGCTTCACCGCCGGGTGTGTAACATCTTGGCGATCCATAGGGGTAGGGAGTGGATGCACGGGGCATGGAAAAGCAAAAGCATAGAGGAGTTTGGGTGTTTTGCTCCTCTGCCAGTTCTACGCTGGCGCTGGAGATATTGGTATATTTGTGTACTTTTCCAAGGAGATAGGCAGGACAAACCGGTTGGTCATCAGGGTAAGAACCTTTCATCGGCAGGCATTCATCAATAGAGGATATCTCCATATAGCTAATGTCCGCACCTTTATCCCAGGGAAAGAAGTCAGAGCTACGGGCTTCACGAATTCCCGTCAGATTGTTGCGGACGTAATAAAATCCATCCCATAAGGAATAAGTGAGATACCCTTTTGCTGTGTTATTTGACAAGACATGCCCAAAAGGTTTGAGAAATTTGTCGAGTGAATCGCTGGTAGGAGCAGCTACTAAATTGGTATAAGGACCGGAGATATTGGTCGATGCGGAGAGCTTGAGTTGCTGTGCAGCGGCGTAGTTAATGACAGGACAGGCCGACTTGAGCAGGGACCAATTCAGTGAGGGCGGAGCTGAGATGATATCTTTGATAAATTTGAGATTAACGGTTTTATTTTTTCCATCGACAAAATACACCATACCAAAGCGGCAGTAGAGGGCTTGCAGGAACTCGTTAATCGTGCAATCGGGTAGAAGGTCAGAGTAATCAATGAAACCCTTGACTATGCTGTCGGCCATGTTGTTCAGAACTACCAGACGGGAGAGTTGACGGTGGGTTGAAAATGGATTTTCAAGGACCGTATAACCGTACCGGACGAATATAAAATTGAGTATCCAAGACACCTTTAAAAATGGGCTGATGGCATAACCTTCGGGAACGGAAGTAAGGACGGGTTCGTTATTGATAAGGAATGTTTCCTGTCTGGCAGCTCCCTGAAGGAAATAGCTACCATTCTCCGATTTAGCTATCTTGTTGATGTATTCCGGGTAGTAGGTGGTAGTTTCCGTATCGTCCACGGTCGTTGTATGTGATGGCATGGACACACAAATGGGGAAAACGGAAAGAGCATCGTCTACGATTGTTTCATTCATAATAGAATTGAGCAGGCTGATGACTCCGGTTGTTCCTCCTTCGGGACGAATAACCGGAGCAGAGAGGGAACGGAGTGAAACAGCATTCCATTCCGAGTAAAGCTCAGACTCGTCAAAACCTATATTGGATACGATTCCTCCGGATTTGGAGGCTTGTGTGATGTTCATCTTACCTATTCGGTTGTAGACACCATCGGAGACGGTGACACGGGTATCCGGGGCAGGGGAGTAGGTACTATCCGGACGATGGACATGGGTGATCAGTGAAAGGTTGTTTCGGGAGGCAGGAAGCGTGGCAGGTACGGATTGTGAACCACGTTCGTTGTAAATAGGGGAGGTGTCTTCGATCTCGATGCTGAAATCGTTTTGAAGATCGAATATTCCTAATTGATTTTTTATCTTGAGTGACATGTATTATTGTTTTTTACGGGTGAATGGTTCCTTTGATTTATCTGCTAATTCTTGTGCTTCGTTGAGCTCGCGAAGCACGATGTATGCTTTGAGGTATTTAAGTTTCTCAATCAGTGCATGTAACTCTTTGATCAGTTGAGCCAAGTTTGCTTCCTTATCAGTCGGTGAAGAAGTTGTCTGAGAGATACGGGAAGTACTGTTACGGATCGGATCGTAATTGCCTTCAGCACGCTGGGGAACTCGGCCACTGCGGGCATCCTGAATGGCTTGTACGACAATGGGGTAATTAATGTGGTGCTGAAGACGGGAAAGATCTTCGGCATTGATGATCAGCTCTGCTCCGGATTCGGATATCAATGAGGTACGGCGGACGATTCCGGTCGGTGAATCACCTATGTAGGGAACATCCCGATAGGTCCGGCCATCATCTTCACCAATGACATTGTATCTGCCGGATGCCCATTGCTTGACTTGCACCTGAGCAGTTTTGGTACTGTCGGTATTGTTATCGGTCGCAGAAGTGGAAGAACTCCCTCCCTTAATCAGTCCTTTGAGCGTTGATTTTGCAGCGGCCAATGCTCCCATGATCAGTCCGGAGAGAACTGCGGCACGGGCTGCACCGGTTGCTCCAAAGGTTGCAACAGAGTCGGGCATTGCATAGGCTTCGGCAGCAGAACGGGCTACAGCTCCGACGGCTACACCCGTGGCCTTGGCTATTTCAATATCAATCATCTGGCTCAGTACATCGAATAGGATATCGAGCATGGTATCAGCAAAGTTCTGCAGGGCATTTTCTTGACCTGATATCATTTGTCCGAGGGTATCGCCGATTTGTTCACCGTATTGCCGGTACTGTTGTGCCTGTTCGGTGAGCCTTTGTTTCTCTTTCCTGGCCAGTTCGTCTTTTTTCTTTTGAGCTGCATCTTCAAGTTTCTTCCGCTCTTTCTCTTCATCTTGAAGACATTTTACTTTAAAGTCGAGTAGTTGTTGTTCAATGGTGCGCCGTTGATCAGCGTCGAGATTAGCAATTTTGAGAACACGTTCCAGGTGCATGATGGTGAGATGCTCCATGGCTTCATTGTACTCTTTCTCTGTTTTCAGATTTTCATCCTTACCGGAAACATAGAGACGTTTTAGGTCCTTTTGTTGGTTTTCATAAAGTGTCTTTTCTTCAGCGAGCTGTCGGTTCATCTGCTCTTTTTGCTGTTTAATTTTGATATCGTTGATTCGATTTTGAGCATCAATACCTTCTTTACTTTTTGCACCGGCTATATTAATGATACGTTGCTGATGTTCTAATTCGAGGGTTTCCATCCGGTTATTGAACTGCTGTTCGGTTTGCAAGGTTTCGTCCTGGCGTTTGAGATAGGCTTCTTTAAGTTCCGACTGGTGTTGAGAGTAGAGCTTGGCTTCTTCTTCAAGCCTCTTTTTAAGAAGGGATTTGGCTTTCTCTTCATCAATTACGGGAGTTGTTATTTTGTTATTTGTAGTTTCTTCATTCGCTTTGTTGACCTCCTCTATGGCTAAAGCTGATTCGCCTATCTCTTTGGTTATTTCATCTATTTTCTCAGAAATTGAGGATAAATTTTTTCGCGTTTCATTAAGAGTTTCTAAAGCTTTTCCTTCTTTTTCTGTGCCAAAAAGTCTGGAAATTTTAGCTGTAAGGCTATTCCGATTATATCCTTGTAAGGTATTGGTTTGGCGAATCTTCCAATATTGATCACTTTGGGTTTCTTCATCTTTTTCCAGTGTACGTTTCTGGGCATAAAGATTTTCAAGTTCTTGCTGTGCTGCTTTTAACTTGATTTGCTTTTCAAGTTGTACCAGGTAATCTTTGATTGCGTCTGTATTGTTTTTCGTTAATGTTCCTTCATCGGTTAGTTTGGCATTGTAGTCTGGAATGATTTCTTTTAGATCATTTAAAGCCTTTCGACGAACATCAAGCGCAATTCCATTATCATTGATGACAGCAGTCAAAGCACGTATCTTCGATTCTTGTTGAATAAATGATTTATTGGTCTCTTCATTTACTTTTTTTATTCCTGATACAGAATCTTTTAATTCATCGTTTTTCTTTTTTAAGTTTATGAGGTAGGCTATAGCTGTGGCCGCGACTACGGCTATTATACCATAGGGGTTTGTCATTAGCTCTTTCTTAATGGCTTTTAAAGACTTTGCAATATTATTATTCCAAAATGTAACGACTTTACTGATTATTACATCAGAGTTCTTAGCAGCTGTGTAAGCTATAAGGGCAATGGTCAATAATGTAATGGCCCTTTTGTTTTCATTGATGAAATTTAATAGTTTAATGAGTTTTCCAGTCCAACTGACAGCACCATTTGCTGCTGATATGAGGGCGGGATTGAGTTTTTCTAATAATTCAATACCAAGTTCCTGCATGCGGTTTTTAGCTTGCGATAGTTTAGCTGCCGCTGTTTCTGATTTTGTGGCAGCCTGTTCCATGGCTACAGATGTACCCGTAACTGCTTGAGTGTAGTATTTTACCTTATCGGCTTCATTGATAAGTACGGAGGCCACATTGTATCCTTCTTCTCCAAATTGCTTCTTAATCTGGGCTGCTGAGAGTTGCTTTTTCTGAAGGTTATCCAAAGCTTTCTCTAAACCAACGATTTTGGGATTTGTATCGTCTGCTCCGGTTTGTAGGGTAAGGAAGAATTTCTTTAAACCGGTACCGGCTATTTCGTCTTTGATACCTTTTTCGGCCAATGTTTCAATAGTACCCACGAGCTGTTCGATAGGAATTTCGGCAGAGGCAGCAGCTACTCCGGATTTGGTAACGGCTGTGGTGACGGACTCTACGGCTGCCGCTCCATATTTAGAGCCGGCGGCCATGACGTTTGCATAGCGTGAAGCTTGGTCGGCACCATCACCGTATTGATTAAGAGAAAGGGTTACGGCATCGACTGCATCCTTCAGGGTCATACCTGATGCAGAAGCTAATATAAGGGTCTGTTTTGTCACCTCGGCCAAAGCTTCTTTGTTGTCAAGAAGTTCGGGCTTGGCAGAGCCTACCAATTTGTAGGCATCAAGAATTTCCGTTGCGGACTGTCTAATGCGAATGCCGGATTCGGTCATTGTCGTTGACAACTGGACAGCTTGCTGTTCCAACCAGTTTATATCGTCCTTGGAAAGTCCGGTAAGAGCTTCAACATCGGCCTTGGCTTCCTCGCGTTTGTTTCGCTGTTCTCGGAGTTGGTTGAGTTTCATTGAAACTCCGGTGATAGCTGCTATGACAGTACCGATCAGACCAATATATTTGTTAATGAATCCGGAGGCACGTGACCAGATATTACCGTGTGCACCTACCTCGACGCGCATGTTGGCCTGTGCTCTGGAAAGGGCTTCAGTGACACGCCGATTCTGCTCAAGAGCAGCAGTATATTGTTTCGTTCCGGGCACTGCATTACGAAGCTCTTTCCGGACGCGGGACTGGACAGCAAGGAGTTCGTTGTAAGTTGCTCCGGAGAGGCTTTTGAGAACCCGTTCTGTTTCGGCTAACTGTTTCTCGTAATTCTGAAGAGTTCGGTTTTTTGCATCCAGTTCTTTTTTGAGATCCTGGGAGCGTTTTGCATAATCTACTTCTTTTCCGGTAAGTGACCTGAGTTTATCTTCAAGACGAGAAATACTTTCTTTTACCAGGTCTATTTTATTAGTGGCTTCTGAGCCATCAATATAAAGTTTAATACTGCGGTTTAGGTCGTTTGCCATATTAGAGACTGTTTCGTTTATCTATGTATATTCGAGTAGCATCAATCAGCATAGTGTCGAAATAATCGGTGACGATATCAGCTAATTCATTGATCCGGTTACGAATTACAGGGTCAAACCATTCGTAGGCCCGGCGGTTGCCTTCATTCTGTCGTCCGAGTGATTTGAGATTTGTATGGCGTACAATACCGGTATCTATCTCGACTCCATTAATTTTTTTGAGGTAATTCCATTTGGAACCGATGAAGCCACCCTGACCTTCGCCGGCGCCCTTGTGGATGTAGATTCCATGCCGAGGGAAGGAGAAACCAAGACGGTTGATAATACCGTATTTGTCGGTATAGGCCCGTGGCTCAAGTTCGCGGGCTATTCGCATACTGCGGCCGGCTATTCCGGCTCGTAATTGTCGGAACACACTATCTTGCCACTTTTCAACGGCCTTGTTATATGCGGTCAGTCTATCAGCATCCTGAGCCATTGAAAAGCGTTCGGTTTCTGAGACGGTTTCAAGGCGGATCAGTCCGGATGTCGGGGTATTAGTCAACTGTGCTGCTTTTCGGCGGGAGGCGTTATAGCGTTTGACTTCAGCACGAGAGGTACTTAATCTTTTATAATATCCCATCGTTAATCCTCCCAGTATGTTTGGTCAATGAAATAGGTTTCAGGTTGAACCAAAGAGAATGTCAGTACTACGCCATAGAAATTATCACCAATCGGCCCAATACCATTAAATTGAATGGTATCGTCAATGAATTCTGAAATGTCGGGGTCTTGCAGGATACAGTTCCGAATTTGTTTTGCGACAGCTTTGCATTCTTTTGCTGCCTGGTTGACTGTTTCCGGACGATCAGAAACAGTGTTCTGTGCCACAATGAAAGAGAACATATCATTGTTATTAAGCGCATCCGCTTCGTTTCGTTTTGATTCAGACTCACAGCCATCAACTGCAATCAGGATCATGCCGGATACGGATGATAGTTTCTCATTAAAATTATATAAGTCCTCAAGTCCGAAAGCGGTGAAGAATCTGGGCTTTTCGGGTGTGTGGGCAATAGGCTTTAAGCGGATGGCAAGTGTTTTGCCATATTCAAAGTGGTTGTATATCTCCATAAAAGTCAGGGGTTAGGTTATGGAGACAAAAATAGCCCGCAGAGAGCGGGCTATAAAGGACAGGTAGAAAGCTACTGAGATAACAGGATGTGAATCAATTCACGAAGTTGTGCGGCTGCACGTTGCTTCTCTATTGGTGATGTACTTTCGGATAATAGTATATCAATGAGGGCTAATGCTTTTTCTTTATTCATTGTGATTTGATTTTAAAATGATTAAATGTATAACGAACACTAACTAAAAGCCAAACGGCTCGTATTTCTGCGAGTTTGGCACGGCGAGTATTACGGGTCATAGCTGATTTCCTTTCTTGTTATTGGTATCGGCAATGGCATCAATGTATTTCCTAATGGTACGAAGTCCCATAATCAAATTAAGTCTCTCTTTGTCCGTTATATTACAGGTATCAATTACAAGGAGGGTATCAATAGCCTCTTCTAAAGAACGTTTCATCCAATCATGTTCGCAGTCTTGAATACGGTGGATGACTTCGATAGCGTTCTCCGTCAGGGTGATACCGTTAATTTGAGTAGTGATCATTGTTTACCTCCTTTCTTAGCTTTGATAACACAATAAATGGCTGCAAGAATGCAGGGAGGAAAGATGAACGTAGCACAAAGGCAAGCAATGGCACTGACATAGTAAGCATCAGAGGAGGTTTTAACTTTGCAATCGGATGGGATAAAATCATCAATTGCGGAGTTGGACTGATGGGGGATTGTGGTGGGTTCCGGTGTGCGGAATTGAGGCACGAAAAGAGTGCCAGATTGGTTTTTCTTTTTCATATTACCTGTGTTTTGACGTTTAGTAGAATTCAGTCCTACCAGCTGAAGCGCAAGAACGGCTGCGCTTTCCCAAGTTCGTCAAAACACAGGTAGTATCCACTCCGTAGAGCAATAAAACCGAGGGAAAGGCAGCCGCCTATACATATCAAAATTGGGGCATAAAAAAAGCCCTAACAAATGTTGAGCATTAACCGCGCCCTACGTGATAGGAAACACCCTACCTGTGTTTTGACTTTGCAAATATGGAGATAATATTTGAGAGTGCAAAGAGAAAATTACATTTTTCTGAAAAATGTAGCAACATGAATAATATAAATACAGTCAGTGAGTTCAGAAAACGTATTAAGATTTTAAACGTTCGGATATTTAAAAGGACTACTGTTATTTGATTATACTTTAATGACTTGGTATCTGTGATATAACTCATAGAGATATTTCGTAAAACTTTATAAACATAATGACAATGATTTAAGTCTATTTGTAAATGGATTTATAGTTAGCATTCCTGTACCTACTTAATCCATACGATATTTTACTCTGAACCTTTGATTCTTTATAAAAATAAAAAACGATTATTCGTTAATCGTTCCTAATATCCAATTGACCCACGACAAAACAGTCGAAGCCCTTCTTCTAAAAGTTGAATCTGAATTAACATTATAAAGATTGGAAGCTTTCATAATTTCCACTATTTCGTCTTTAGTAGGTTCTTCTGTCTTTCGTAGATACAGAGATAATGTCTTGTTAAATGCCCCATGAGTTAATATAGATTTAATGAATTTTAATTGTCTTTCGGAAATACTTTTTGTTTCAAATAAAGAAAGTCCCATGGTCGTTAACTCAAAAATATTCTTCTCATTTACTTCGCTCTTTTTTACTAAGTTCAAATATATTGCAGCATTTGTGTAATAATCTACTTGTCGCATATCCAAAGAATCTTTTTCTTTGAAGTCGTAATTACAACTTAATGTCTCTTTTGTGTGTTCTTCATCAATATTATTATATAAAATCTCACAGAAGTTTATGATTCTTTCGAAAGAATCTGCTTGTGGAAAAGGTACATTTGTTGGTTCCTCCACAATAGATATAGATTTTAATATTTCTTTTATTGTTTCAATATTTAAAATTTGTTCCGAAGAATCTTTCAAACGATACTTTCTTTCTTTGATCAGCTCAATAGAATTATAATTAAATAAATCAGTAAACTGATATTCACGTAAATGAAATATGCCATTGGTATAAGTAAGAAATATCGGACGAACCTCTTTCGTTATTCTATTTTTCCATAAACGATAGGGATAATACAGTTGTCTGATCAAAAAGTCAGAAGATAAATTATTTTTAGCTTCAATTAGATTTAATGATGTAACTCCCTCATATCCTCCGTCAATCTCAATTTGTGCATTTTGAACATCAACATGGAGAAACGAGTCTTCTTTTCCAAGTTGTCGAATATTGAAATTAAATGATTGAGAACTCATTCTTCCACTAATAGTAGGAACTAAATTTTCGTCTTGAGTAAAATCTGAAATAATTTGAGAAACATAAGCGCAATTAATAGCTAATGCTTCACTTGTTATTGTCGAAAAATCTAAACTTTCAATATATGATGGTATTGCAAACTCTATAATATCAAGTTCAGGACTTTCTATAAGATTTTTAAAAGTTTCAATTTTCGAAAGTATATATCCTCCTCTTGATATTGGTAGGATGGACAACTGTTTATCTGATAGTACTTTAGGTAGTTGGAAATGATGATCAAACTTTGTCATTAGTCTAGCTTCCCTAAACTCATTTATATCTTTAGAGCTAATAATATATTGATTATTTCTGTTTATGGCATCGTCTATATTATACTTTTCAAATAGTTGCTCCCACGCACTTTCATTTTTTGAATCACTCATAATTACTAATTAAAAATTCATCTACTTGTCCTCTTTTAGTTGAATCTGAATTCACAGCCCGAATAGCTTTTACTATATGAATATTATATCCGGCATAAATTTTTTTAATAAAATCAGCCGATGAATTTGATAATAAAAACTTTATTCCTCTATCATTTAATGAATTACAGACATTTCTTAAACGAATTTGATCTTCTTCCGACCATCCTCCTTGTATGTATCCCGTAAAATTAGAACTATCAGACAGTGGATGATATGGAGGATCTAAATATACAAAAGAATTAGTTGGTATATCTTGTAGAATTTCCTCATAGTCACCACTTAATATTTGTATTTTAGATGTCTTTAAGTATTTACTTACCGCTCTTATTATGGGTTCATTAACTATATTCGGATTTTTATATTTTCCAAATGGGGAATTAAATTCACCTGCATTGTTTACCCTATATAATCCATTATAACAAGTTTTATTAAGATATATAACCCGTGATGCTCTTTCAATATCGGTAAGCTTATTAAATGAAGGTTTTCTATCAATAGCACGAATCTCATAAAAATAATCTGCTGTATTTTTATGTTTTTTCAGATCTTCTATCAATTCATCGGGACTGTTTTGTATAACCTTATAGACATTAATAAGCTCCTTGTTGTAATCATTTATAACGGCAGATTTGGGCTGTAAGTCGAATAATAATGCTCCCCCTCCTATAAATGGTTCATAATAGGGACGATTTGCTAATCCTTTGGGTAGCTTCTTTCTTATTGCTGGTATAAGTTGCCTTTTACCACCAACCCATTTTAAAAAAGGTGCTACAAGTTTATTTTTTGCCATTTTAAAGATTGTATTAAGATGTGGCAAAGTTAATAAATTAATTTTGGGGTTGTATATGATTGTATTATAATTTAGGGAATTAAAAGGAAACATTTACCTTTACTCTATTAAGTTATGATGTTTTTTTAAGTGCTGTGTTAATGTTTCAAATGAAGTGATTGGATAAAAATGTGATGCAAGGTAGTTTTGATGTACTAAAATATAATTTTGCTACTCTTAAAAAGCCATACCCGACACAATTTGTGATAAATATGCTTATACTATGGCTGGTGAATTGATGATTTTTGAATGAGTTAGGGAGGGTTGCAGAGTGAATCACCAATGTCCGTCATTCCATTTGTTTAGATGGTAGGTATTATACTCTCATCATTGAAGAAGGCTCCATCATTAAATTTTTCTTCGTATGGCATATAAAAAGGGCGAATCCCTTATCACTACGTGCCCAAAAGGTATATCTGACCTCCAATCCGATTCTACGGATTACGCAATGAAAAGGGATTCATGTTATGATATTAATTGGCAGGAGCTAAAGTACAAAATAATCTAAAATATAAAAGAGAAATCTATAGAATAGATACCATGTTTATGGTATTTTTAAGGTGAATCTTCAAAAAAAGGAATGAAATATGTTCTTCTTTTACAGTAAAAAAGTAGTTTTGTGAGACAATGGTAGTAACAAGATGAAGTTAGTTAAGGTCTAAGAAGGAATTTGATATGACGAAAGATAGAAAAATATTAATTCTCAAAATATGCTTAATACCAATTGTCTACTTTGTAATTAGGGGGTTGTTCAAATTAGGTATTGTGCAGAAATACGATGATTTCTTTTTGTTATTGTGTGTAGCTTTGCCGTTCATTTACGACATATGGGCTAAACGGAAAAAATATTTTAAATAATATGTAAGAGAGTAGGGGTATCAATGCTGATACCCCTACTTGTTTATTAAAAGCCGGCTACTTCATAATACTTGAAAAAGTAGTATAGACAGTTTTTTCAATCTGCTTTTGAAATTACAGTATAAGTTAAACTTTCTTTAGCATAATGGCTGGTTTTATTATTGCATCTTAGTCGTAAATGTATTTTCCTGAGGCTATTTGGGTGCAAATTATAGTAAATTCCCGTAAATCGCGGATTAATCTACCATTTATTCTCACTTCTATACAATCTTTGTTTGCTGGTACTCTGAAAATACGGAATAGTATATCTATAGTTTTCCTTAATGGACCATTTATATTAAAGTCTTTATCTGTAATAGTACAAGGAATGGTCATAGTTGCGTTTAATGGTACGTATTGTACAAAACCATCATCATCTGTTACAACACCACGTATGACTCTATATTGAGAGGCCTGTGCAAGCATCTTGGCTAAACGCTGTCTTTTTTGAGCATCAGTTTTTCCAGGCATAAGTCTTGAGCCTATTTGTATTTTAAGAGATAGTTCTATACCGTTTTTGTTCCCTGCATATATATTAGAAGACCTCGTAGCACTTTTAACAATACTATTACTTTCATCATCACATAGGGTGATAATACTGTCAGCACTTAGTGTGATATTACCAACTTCAATTTGGCCAGTTCTGAGTTCGACTCTCGATTTGGTAGGTTGAGGGAAATCAGGGAGTTCATTTTCTACTATTTCTTCTTGGTTACAAGAATATAAAATAGCACAAAATAGAAGCATAATGCTCCATAAACATTTCTTTTTCATAATAAGTCTAATTTAGAGTTTTACAATTAGGGTAATTAAATCACTCATTCTTTTGTGTAGCAAAAATATGAAATTAGACTATAACTATATTATTTATTAAGAGGGAATTAGATTGATAGATAGGAAAATACCTATTTGTTGGTATTGATGTTCTATGATAAGAAAATGATTGCAAAACTATTTTGATTGATATCGGCAGGGAGAGGGAGGATTTCTAAATTCTTCATAATGCATCAATTTATGTTTTGATAATTGGTATTGGCAATAAAAAAGAGAGGGAGTATCGGCTTCCCTCTCTTAGCTGTGTTAATGTCATTTGACGTTTAATAGGTTTCCGATAGCTTATTTTTTATATCATTAAATGCACCTTCTAAAAATTGGCTACTTCATAATACTTGAAAAAGTAGTATAGAGCTACTTTGTGCCATTTGGTCAATTCCTTGTCTCCGGAAAGAATAGAAGAAACGGTACATTTGTCAATTCCGGTGTAGTTGCTCAAATGTTTATTCTTTAATCCAAGCCGTTCCATCCGTTTCTTGATCCAGTCGAGAGTGATGCCATCAATGTCTTTACGGTCAAAGTTTACGGCGGAAACAGTAAGTTTCCAGTCTTCAGGAATTTCATCTTTGAACATGTCCCGGACACGTTCTGTCAGTTCTTTCTTTGAAAGGAACTTATCATTAACCAAGTCCTTTTGCTCGGCACGGACAATCAGCCGGCCTTCTGAGTAAGACACAATCTCAATAGCGATATGGGCATATCGCTGATACTGCCTTGCGAACTCTTCAATACGCTTTTTACTCTCGGCAGAGAGAGGGAGGATTTCTAAATTCTTCATAATGCATCAATTTACGTTTTGATAATCGGTATTTAAAAAAAAGTTATTCGTTGTAAAGGAGGGGCTTTCGCCCCTCCGGATCACAATTTGATGAGTCTCATATGAGAGATGTCGAAAATAGCGATCTGTTTATTTTCACGCCCGAATCGCTTGGCTTCTTCAAGGTTAGTGAAAATCCGGACGGAATCAAAATAGAACTCTTGGTTCTCTTCATTCAGCCATCCGCCGACCTTCTTTTCGTGCATCTCAGAATGGTTAAGAACTCTTTTCAGTCCTTCTTCTCCGAAACTGTCTTGAGTCTCGAGATAGGCGACTGAAATACCCTTTGTGACCTTTTTTAAGGTTGTGAGGTCAACCGTGAACCCATCGGGGTTCTGCTTTGCTATCGCGAGGATAGCTTCGAACAATTGTTCCATAATATAAAGAACTTATGCGGACGTCACCCGCGTTTGTTATGACAATGCAAATATACAATAAAGTTTGCTACTAACAAACTTTATTGGAAAATATTTATTTGTTCTGCATATTTTCATTCAGCTCTTGTTGTTTTCTCAGAGATTCATCCATTGTATACAGGGCATCGATCAGGAATCCTTTTTTTATTTCGGGCTTTTTGGTCATGTCTGACTGTGCGAGGGAGTCTAAAAGACGCATTTGCGAATCAAAGACGCGACCATTACTCTTTCCGTTTCCGGAAAAGATACGGGGAAAGCCATTGGCAAGATAGGCCAGGCTCCCTATAATGTACCAGTACATAATCATTTTCACTCTGTGGGGAAGATGGCTGAGAATGGAAGCATCTTTCTCCAGACGATTGATATTGAATGTTTTGCTTGTGTGCCATAAACAGGCCAGAACATGGTTAATTTGTTCCGGGTCCAGATTCATAGCGTCAAGATAGTGTTGCAGGTGCATGAACTGTTCGAAGCGAATATCGAGCAGGCCATCTTCCGGACCACGGAATTTACGGAACCGACAAAAGAATGCCCGATAGGGATTGACGGTGAGTTCCGGATGTACATGGTATTTCATTTCGGTATCCTTTTCGCACATCAACAGAAAGTTGAAAAGTTCGGCCAGCCGATTGACTTCTTCAGGAAAAAGCAAATATTTCTTCTTGTGTGTCCGGAAAGGGATTTTATGGCCGGGAGTCCCAATGCTGATCTTTACTTGATGGCGATAGATATCCCGATACCGACAAACATGTGCATTGAGACAATATAGCATCATGTGTACCTTCAGTTCTTCGATGGGAATATCGCTTTGTGTAAGATTAACCAGGTAGCTCAGTTGCTTTTCGGTGAGTTCATCCCAGCTTTCCGGAACTCGGTAACAATCATCATTTATCTGAATGGTGTGCATATTGTTATGATATAGAGGTGAATATTCGCTTTTCTTTGGAGTTAAAGTTTATAGCGGTAACGGTTGGTGTGACTCCTAACTCCCCAGCATTTTCGGAAATGAAGTTTTGTATCTTTCCGGCGTAGTAGGTCGCTTGATCAGCAAAAAAATTACCGGTTGCTGCCTGATCCTGGTAGATGGGCCGGATAATGGGAGTAAACTCCGGTGTGTCGTTGATGGTACGCTGTTCACGTGAGGTCTGTGATGTATAGAGTTCAGCGGTTTTGTTAGCGAGGTAACGGAGTATGTGCCCCAGCAGTACCTTTTCTTTAGGTGTCAGTTCTTTCCCTGCGGTATGGGCATCAAGCAGACGTTGGTATAGGTCTTCTTTGAGCATTTCACGCACATTGCGTTCTTGCAACTGCCGGACAGTAGGTAGCATCATACGGAACGATACGGTAGAATATTCGATATTGACTAAACCGGTATCTTGAAATTCTCTGGCATCACGGATGAAGCATGGGGAAGAATCCGTGACTTGTTTGCAGTGCTCGACGTATTCGGGGTAAGTTTCCGGATGATCGGTCAGAAAAGTGAGCAGCCGATCAAGGGCCTGCATGCCACGAAAGTAGAAGCTTTCTTTAGCGGCAGCAATTTTTGCTTCATTGGCCGGCGAGTAGGTACCTTGTTTGTTTTCGACTGTAATTCCACTATCTCCGATACGTATGCCAAGTTCCGGGGTGGCAAGCATTAGGGTGAGAGGCCCCAGGGTGCGGAGAATTTTGTCATTCAGCCTTTTATCAGTTCCGGCCAGTGCTTTTTCTACGGTTTTGATACCGATGTATGGCGTCAGATAGATATCCATTGCATCATCAATATACGGATTGATGGCTTCATCAGGCAGTGTTGCATTGATTTTGACTACTTTCTTGAGTGTGTCGATGTCAGGGATGATAGCATTCATTTTTCTTCTGTTTCTGAGGTTAAACCTGTATTTTTAGTAGCTCCTGTCCCTTTGTCAAGCGTGGTAAGCTGACAGTTGGTGACGGAAAAGTAGATATCTTCCGGCCATCCGTTTACGGCTTTGGCAAAATAAAGGGGAGTGAGCGTGGCTTCCTGAAACATTTTCATTAAGGCTTGTTCGATGATGAACAGCTCACGGGCTTCAGTACCGTTAATACTCTTACCTTTGCCGGGAGCGGCACCAATGATGGAGGGATGTACATTCATGCCATAGCAGATGGTGTTGCTTACTTCCTCGCTGTCTTCAATGTATTCGCCACCCTTGAAGAAGGAATCTAAAGTATTTATGATAATATCCTTATCCTCAAATCCTTTTACTCGGTCATAACGAAAATGGGATACGAAGCCTTTACCTGCATTCTCTTCTCCGGCAAGAAAGTCATTCATGTCCTGAAGGAAGGTCTCCCGCCGTACAGCCTGGTCTGCTTCGTTCGTAATCTTTTCATCCGCATATAATTTTCCCCAGAAATCCTCTTTGATGTAGACGATGTAGCGCAATGCCATTTGATTCTTGATCAAAGCCTTCTTAAAGATAGGAATGGCATTCCCAAAGTCGTACCATCCGGAAACGAATACACTCCACCAATATGGTTTACTGTAATAGAATCGTCCGGGAGTCGCTATGCGAATGTTATGGATGAAGCGGCGGTCTTTGACGATCTCTTTTGTTCCCTTTTCATTGGGAAGCAAACCCATTCGTGTCTTTAAATCCCGCAAAGGTGCCTGGCGGTCCAGTAGTGGCGTCGCAATTACATCATCCGGCATACCTTCATGCCATTTGGCTGAGTAACCATGATATTCACTCTTGCCGGTCCTCTCATCGATTACGCTAATACGTGAACAGGTTGCTTCCTTTGCCTTTACTTGTACCAGTCTGGGCTGAGTGTCCTGATTAAAAATATATTCGACGTATGCATCGTAGAAGATCACTAAATCATTCGCTATCTCCATCCGGATAAATGGTATGTCATTGTTTTCTATAAAATCGAATATATCCGGGTATTCTTCGGGCAAGACTTCTTCTTTGATGATTTTTCGGGTTTCCTTATCCCGGTATTTACGATATACGAGGACACTATCTCCATATACTACCTTGTTTTTAAATTCCACATTGCTGCCGACAGTTACGTTTGCCCCGATCTTCTTCATAATGTCATACATCATGTTGTTGTTCCGCCCTCTGGGAACAAACTTAATTGGAGCCGCTTTCCCTTTGGGGACTACTTCAACGGTAGAGGTCTCCCGGTCAGTTGTGATATCGCTATTATCACTGAACTTTATGATTCCTTTTCCGCCTTTGGTGACTGCATAAGTTTCATATCCTTTTTGAAATAATTGGGGCTCAGGTTGTTTCTTCTTCATTAGAAATAAACTTTGATGTTATTAAATCGTGTAATCAGACATCTCCGGATTTTCCTGGGAGCATACTCACCTATTTGAAGTATGTTGACAGTGCTTCCGCTACTATGAAATGAACTAAGTACCGCACGCTCGTAGGTAATGAGTTCACCGGTACTTTTTTTGCAGAATTCAATGGAGAACTCAATGGGTTTACCCTCTTTCCGTTGCTCCATAAGTTCCCAGACTTTACTTTGATGTATTCTGTCGCTTGGCATAATACGATAGTGCTATGATGATAAAAAGTAAAGGTATCCCGATACTGAGGCCGTTTCTTATGCCATCATCCGTACCGGTTGCTACTTTGCTATCTTTCCTGGTCTCTGTCCCGGATTCCCTTTGTATGGTTTGACCGGATACCTCTCTCTTTGAAGAGCTGTTCGAAGAGTGTACAGTGTCATTACTTTCCTGCGCGGTTTTACTCTGTTTTTCGCTCCCTTCAATCTCGATACCCGATAGCGGGGGTAGGCCTGTTGTGGGATCGGGTGTTTGTGTCGTGTCAAAATGGTACGTGATCTTCCAGGATGAACCGTGTTCGTCTTTAGTGGTTTTGACTTGTGAGGCAATGGTTCCGGTACCGGTATTGAGTTCATTGTAATTATGCTGAAAAGTTCCATTCTCTTTGAATTGATTAGAATGTAGAGAAGAAGAACGACAAGCACACAGCAGTATACCAACTGAAATGCAAGCAAAATAAATGATAAGGTGTACATGATGTTTCATTGTTTACGGTTTTGGCAAATTAAATCGGTACATTTCATGGTTTTTAGCTCTGTTATCAAACGATTGTTTTCGTTGATTTTCAAATCCATAGTCTCAATACGTTTGGATAATGTTTCAACTTTATTTTCCCAGCGTGCCTCACTATCTTCTTTATCCTGTTTGAGTGAGTTGATGTAACTTCTTTGATCGGTGATCATTTCCTGGTAGACATCCTGCATCGCTTTCATTGCGTCAGCTTCTGCACGTTTCTTGGTGTATTTGATAGTGACAAATGCTGTGGCGGTTCCGACTAAACCGCCGCCGAAGAGAAAGACCATGATATAATTTAGAATCTCATTCATCGCTTTTTTATTGCAAATGTATTGTGTACAAGCGCTTACGTAAAGGACAGAAAAACGGCACAATGTGCCGGAGCGGTATCGCATGTGCGATGATTTTTGAGGAGGGGGCAGCATATAAGAGAGAAAAAAAAGTTTGAGGCGAAACTTTTTCCGAGGGCGGTGCGTGGTCTTCCGACGGATAAAGGGGAAATTTTTCCCCTTTAAGACCCTTTTTTCTTTGTGAATCAGTATTTTATTTTTTTTGCCGTGGGAATCTTCTGAGATTTAAAATTGCGTTAACATAAATTATAGGTTTACGCCTTTTCTCCCCAAAAGTATCTCTTTGTTGGCCCAATGCGGTTTGATTTTTGAAAAAATGATTCGGATGTCGGAAAAATAATTTTAAGACAAGAGAGCAAACGTCTGTGTGTGATGTGTAATATTTATTTGTGGTATGTATTTAATGTGTTGTTTTACAGGTGTTTGCGTTTTTGTATGTGAAAAAAAAGTGTTATATTTGTAATGTAATCAAAAGGGGATAGGGTTGCACTCCTATCACTTAAATGTTTAATTTTTAACGTAAAACAAAATGAAAAATGTATCGAGCGCAAAAAGCGCAGAGGCTAAAGCCGTAGTGTTAAGTAATGTAGCTAATAAGAAGAATGAAACAGCCCCTCTAATTGTGCTGCCATCCCTTCCAACCGAAGAAGAAACGAAAGAACAGGTTTCGGCCAAAGTTGAAACTCCCGTTCAAACTTCCAAGAAAGAGAGTTCTTCCGTAGTAGCCGCACCCAATAAGCGTCTAAGTATTGATGAACTGACCGATAAGGCGGAGCGTGTTTATCTGCTCCGTCAGAAATATCAAGAAGTGAGAGAAAAGCGGAAACAGCTTGAAAGCTTTACTATCTCACATGATAAAAATAATGCCCAACTTACTTTGGTAGACGCAAAAGGGCTTTCCATTTCTACAAGTAATCCCGTTGCAATTGGTAAGTTGTTATCTGATTGGATGTTAGATTTAAATAATCACTTGGCGAAAACCGAAGAAGAAATTCGTTCAGAATTGGAACGGCTAAATTAAAACAAAATCCCCCTACATCGTTGCACCGATGAAGGGGGAACAAAATCAAACCGAAGTTTAATTTTTAACGTACTGCAAAGATGGAAAATATTTTTGATTCTGCAAAAACAATTCAAGAAAAACGCACAATATTAAAAGGTTTATCAAAGCCGCTTCAAATTTTGGTGAAAGAGGCTGCTATTCCTACGGTAAACGATGGACTGAAAGCGATATACGCACAGTCTGGGCACACCGAACTTAAAACGCTGAAACAGTGGAATAAGGAGGGCAGGAGTATTAAAAAAGGTTCCCATGCTTTATGCCTTTGGGGTGCACCTAAGAAAGTAGAGACGACCCAAGTAGAAGAAGCACAGGGAGAAGGTAATGACCCAATGAATTTCTATCCGATTTGTTTTGTATTCTCAAATTTGCAGGTATATGAAAAACAGTGATTTAACTACTTATGGGGAGTATTTGGAAAAGCTATCCCCAAAACACGGACGGGAAAAGGTATTTAATGACTTTCTGCAAATAGTCGTTTGTTGCCTCTCAATGGGACGTAAGGAAGAACTTTATTTCAAAACGATAAAGCCCTATGACAAAACAGAACTGGATTTGTTTTCACAGGCTTTTGCCGCACTTGTTATGCAGATGGACAGGCAACCACTGGTAGACCCGTTCGGAGACTATTTTCAAGAGTTTTTAAGCAACGCCCAAAACGGGCAGTTTTTTACACCGTTTGGGGTATGTGAATTAATGAACCAATTGATTACAGCTCCTAAAGTAAATGATCAGCCTAAACAGGGAGATCGGAGGGTATTAGACCCTGCATGCGGTAGCGGAAGACTCCTTTTATCAGCAGCCCAAAAGGATAGAGCATTGACTTTTGTCGGGATTGATATCTCATATACCTGCTGTCTCATGACTATCATTAATTTGTGTCTGAACAGCTTAAACGGAGAAGTATTACACATGAATGCCTTGACGGATCAATGTTGGCATCGTTGGTTGATTATCGTTGATAGTGTAACCAAGATACCGACCGTTTATGAAGTGGAAGCCGGAATAATAAACCAACCGCCTGCATGTGCGGATGATTTAAAGCCTTTACCGGTGACAGGGATCATACAGCCGGTAAAGAACATGATTCCCGCCAATTTTGTACGTTATACCCCTAAATGTTAGTAATATGGAGAAAGTTTTGCAATGTGTCAGACTTCCGCAAAATGGTAAAGGAACAATCGGGTTTAATTTGAAAGGAGAGTATTTAAAAAAATACGGTTTCCAGTTAGGAGATAAAGTAAAGGTAGAAATCAGCAAAAATAAGATTGTTTTATTTAAGACGGGTAATGTGCTGGAATGATTGAAAAAGTGGCACAGCGGGCAGTAAAAGCACTCTGACAGACCTTGAGAGAGGGGGGAGAATGCTTTTGCGTCGCCCGGCTGCGCCGGGGTGAAGCGGAGTCCGCCGATTGCTCTTTGGGCAGAGGGGGCGGGATTTTAAACGCCTGAAATGGCGGTTGTTTGACGTAATTTTAGCAATTACGAAAAGCGGTATTTTATTTCCGATTGAGGAAAAATATTCCTCCGGTGCCGGTTCCCGGACGTGTGAAGTAGAAATTCATGCCGAGCCATAATGTGTCGAAGGCATCCGTAACATGGGTTTTGTATTGATCCGGATTGTCCGGAGTATCGTCAGTACCTTCCGGAGCTTTGTCCTTCTCAAAACCGTTTTTACCTTGCTTAATACCGGTTTGCTCCATGGCGATCTTGAGGAACTCGTTTTGATAGAGATTGAAACGAATCCACAGGAATTGCGGATCACCTTTCAATGCGAGATCGATATTGAGGTGTTTCCATTCATGTTTGGGTGCTTGCCCGACATATACCATTGCAGGAGTGTACCGGTTCTCTTTGAATACACGCTCAATGATATCCGCATAGGTTTCTGTTGTGGAGCCCGACTCCCAGGTAAAAGTATGATCATAGTAGACGACTACATCGTGATTGAGCTTGGGACGGTAATAGTCAGCTATCTGTTGTACCAGGTCTCCGAGTTTGGATGGGGTTTTGACATAGAACGATTTGATGATTTTCATCGTATTCCCGTCCAATTGTGCCACTACCGCTGTCGAGATTGACGCATTGGAGTCGAATGCAATATGCAGTTCTTTGTCAAAATCAAGGTCACCGTCTCCCAGGCAGCCGCAGGAACTCAGTTGCTTCCAATTACTTCCAAGATTCTTCAGCCTTCCGTTATCAGCCGGCTGATAGAAATGTATGCGGTCGTCCAGGGCACTATAAAAGCCGTTGGGAACTTTCATCAGCCGTTCGTTCAGGAAGGCGGTACGCCATACCAACGGGGGAGAATCACGCTGCATCTGCCAAATGAAGTCTTCTCCCAGGACCTCAAGGTTATCAAAGACATCATATTCACCATAAAATACAGTGTATTCCCGTTTTTTCTTATCATTCGGTTTGAGTGCAGGCTGAAACTTCCGGGCTATGTCAAGATCACGTTGAAGTTCCCGGATCATCCGCATGGTGTGTTCGGTCAGCGGTTTACGTTTGTAATCCTGAAGTTCTTTATACAGGTTGCGAATGAGTTGGATATGTGGGGGCTGCATCTCTTCCTGTTTGTCGAGAATCCAACGTCCCATGGATGATCCGGGCATGTCCGTTGAGTAACATACGCTGTGATGGTGAGGACAGTGCCCGAAATATTGCCGGTTTCCCCGGTTGGCCGGATTGACCTCGTTCTTTATCTTGTCATAGGAAAGGAACTTTGCCTCCGGACCTATCACCCAGTCAAGCGACATGGAGTTTGCGGACATCCCTTGATTAAAGGAAAGAATGACCATGACCGTGCCATTCCAGAAATGGAAAGCATTACTCCATCCGTCTCCGAGTACCGGACGAACAGGCTTGGCAAAGCCCATGGAAGGTGGTGCTTTATGGCCAACGACATAATGGATATTTTGAATGTATCCCCATTCGGCGAGTGCTTTACAGATAGCCGGAAGGGTATTCCCCCAGGCTTTAGCATAGCTGGGAGAGATCATTCCACCCAATGAACCGGGCATTTCCCAGACGTTTCTGAGAATGAAGCGGGCGTCGATACCTTCTGACTTACCGGTACCACGCGATGCAACGATATATTCGTCATGTGCGGCAATAGCCATTGCCTGGCGTTGCATTCTGTTGAAGAACTTCCGTATCACATTGGCCTGTTTCATCCGGAGTTCGTACGCCGATGGTATGGGAGAGGCTTGGGCTGTCATTCCTCAATATCCTCCTCTTCAATGGTTTGAATATCTGTCGCCTGTTTGGTCAACATATCTTTGCACAAGCTGCGGAGTTCCTGGCGGCGTTGCTCCAGATTGTCTATCACTTCAATACCCTCAAGTGTCGTCACATCGTCAGAAGGTTCAAAAGATGGGGGAATAAGCTGACTGAAGTCGAATGCGTCATCGTCTTTGTCGGAACGGGTGTATTTACCTATCTTGTCGAGAGCGGCGGCAGCTCCTTTAGCATCTCCGTTGTCGATAGCGAGTTGAAATGCCTTCTTTCCTCCTTCTACGATCATGTAGCGATACCAGGATTTGGCCGCCAACTGGATGTTACCGACCAACCGGTTGATCATACCGATATCGCGATAGGCCTGTGATTGGGAAACAGGTTCCGCTTGCCCTCCACATCCGTGCATGAGAAAAGTAACGAGCTCCTGGTCTTCAATTAATGGGCTTTCCATTTTCTTACTAACACAAAGCATCATCCGATTCTTAATTTCCATCTCCTTTGGTGATAACTGGAGAGCGGATTCACCCCGATCTTTGAACAGGGAGCGTTCGATGCGGTCGTAGGTTGTGTCTTTTTTTGGCATAATTTAGTCGTTGATGATTTGTTCTTTCATGTATTTATCAGCAAGTGGCTCGGCCGCCGGACTTCCGGCCTTGGCTAACTTGATCACAGTTTTTCGGAGTTCGAATTTTGTTTGCAGGCGTCCCTGATGGTATGCTTCGTAGATAGGAGAATGATGATGATTTCTGCAAATATCACAGAAGTAGCTGCGTTCACCGGCAGGCAGCGAAATTAGAATGGCGATTTCTGCCGGAGGCAGCAGAGCTGCGGCCATCTCTCTGATTTGTTGCAAGGTTTCATCTGATAACTCCATTTCTATTCTAATATTTCGTAACTGATTGCTTGATTATATGCCTGCTCGAACATTTCCAAGAAGTAATTGAAATGCTTTCCGGAAGTGAAATAGAATCCATTTTCCCAGCGGTGATTCTGGTTTAGGTTCGCGGAACCGGCAATACCGAACTGATATTTGTCATTTTCCACCAATAACACTTTTGCATGACAGGAGTCAATCCGTATGCGTGGTGTGATGTTGGAGGCAAACAGTAACAAGTCAAGCTTGTGCCGTTTTACCGTCGTATCGAGCAGGAGGGTCAGACCTGTAATTTTTTTATCATCGGCCAGGAAGAAGAGAGGGCGTAAACTGTCCTCTGAGATACTGAATGTAGCGATCCTTATATCCGCCGGTCCGATTTCAGATAAAAGAGAGGGCAACACTTCATGTATTGCCCAGTCTCCTTTGTGCATGAACGGTTCGATAGAACCGGGACACAAAGCCAAAGGAAAGTTATCCTGAAACCTTTTCACCTTGTTCTGCCGATAATTCTGCCGTTAAAGCGGCTAATTCAGTTTCGTATTTGGCAATCCGGTCGAGTGCGTTCTGTAGAACAGCCTGTTTTCCCTCTTTCCCGGCCCTCTCTGCGGCTGTTTTGCTGTTCGTAATGTTCTGCTTCAGACGTTTGATCTGACGGGCTATTTCGAAGCCTCTGACCACTGCATTTTCACTATACTCAGGACGTTTAGCATCAAGCTCTAAGGTTGCCTGTTTGCCTTCTGCGTAATCGTCAATCTGTTTCCAAAGTTTGCGACGTTCGTCGTCCAGCTTGCAGAGTTCTTCTGCGAGGGGGTGACGTTCCTCTGCCGGGATATCCGGATTCGCAATATCATTATGGAGACTGGCGTACAGGGGAGCGATCTCTTTGATACGGGCGTATGCTTTACGTAAGGCAGGAGTGAGGGATTCTTCTGTTACGATCTTGACGCCCGGAGTGTTCAAGGCATCCAGTTCGCCCCGGATAGCGGAGAGCTCTTTCATTTTCTCCTCGAACTCTTCATTTAAAGCTGAGAGTTCGTCAGCATGATTTTCCGTGTCACTCTCAAGTTCGCTGATACGGTTATGCAGTCCGTCGATCTCCTCTTGGAGTCGGTCGATTGCCTCTGTCCGGATATCGGTTTCTTGAGTCCGTTGTTCATCATTCAGTGTTTGAACGATCAGGATCTCTTCGAATGCAGCCGGGTAAACAGAAGGAGCATCTTTTATTTCCCTGGCTATTTTAGTCAGTATATTGACTAATTGTGTAAAGTGGGGATCGAAAATGTGAGGATTCTCCGGTGCCTGGGAAAGATAGTTCCCATAGCTGCTCTTGGTGTTTGCCTTTGCTAAAGCGTTAAAGAGTTCCATACCGTCAGCGTACCTACGCTGACGGTTTGACAACCATTTTTCTAACTGTTCGTTTCTTGTCATAAAATATATGTATAATGTTAACCTCCGGGACTTGGAGCCGGTTTTAGGCCTGCAATGACTTCCATGTCGATTGGTGTCCCTAAAACAACAGCCGATTCATTTGCGTCACAAGTGGCTGTATAGGCAGTTCCCCGCTGATCGGCGGCGAGCTTACCACCATCAAAGGAGGGTGATACATCGGCATACATGCCCGGTTTACCCATCAGGAATTGTTGGCCGTCGGAATCTTCGAAGACGAAGTACCCCGGAGTGTTCTTGACAAGTGTACTGAAAGCATGCATTCCCGGAGTATTGCCGGGGAAGAAAAACTCTAAAGTCTGCTTAAAAGATTTTCCGTCCGTTTCGCCTTGAATTTCCGCTTTATAACCTACTTTCCCTTTTGTGGAATACAAGTAAATCGGCTGAGTATAGGTTCCGCCGCTTGGAAAAGTGAATGATCCTGAAGCGGTAATCAGGTCCTCATTCGTAGTAGGCTTTGCCGGAATCATTGGTACGGTTGAAGGAGCGTCATACGGAATAAAGAGCAGCCGTCCTTTATAACCTCCCATGTTGTTTTGCCCGATATTCCATTTTAACGGGGCAAATGCCGGGCCGGCAGCCAGAACGGTTAAACCGTCTGATGTCAGAAGATGATGGCTGATCCAGTTTCCGGTATCCGGAATGGCCGCTTGTACTTCCGGAAGCAAGAACAGGCAGCAGATAAGCAGGCATGAAATGCAAAGAATAAATCGTTTCATAATCAGGTAATTGTTTAGTTTATGTAGGGGAAGGTAAGAGTCCCTTCCCCCGGATTAGTTAAGTATAGGCTCCGGTAGCGGTGGCTACTTCACCGGCAACAACTGTAACCTGTGTATTTGCCGGTTTGGTCTTGCCATCGGCATCAGTGAACTCGATGGTGTATTTTCCCGGAGGAAGTCCAATGATGCATTGGCCGTTACCGCGTTTGGCAACTTTTCCCTGGATACTCCATTGGCCTTTGTCGGTGCCGGTGATGGCTACCTGTACTCCACCGGTTTTACAATAGTCGCCGGCCAGGTCGAGAGATTCGTTCTTCTGCTCGTTACAGCGGAAGACTTTCTCATGCCAGTCATTGATACGTGTATCGTATCCTGCCTGCAACCAGAACTGCCATTCGTTCGGGTCCTCGTAAATATCACGTATCTGGCAGAATTTAGAAGCCGCTTGAGTATTGAACGCCACGTCTATGTTACCAACTTTCTGAAGGGTCAGCCTGGAACCTTGGCCTAAAGCTTCGTGGGAGGAGACAATCAGGTTCGGACACATGGCGTCTTCCCGCAAGAGTTCAAGCATGCGTTGCATGGAAGGATATTCCTGCATGCGTAACTTATTACGTAATGCTGAACGGGCAGCTTTCAAAACGGTTTCAGCACACAAAAGCTGTGGTACACCGCCTATTGAAGAACGAAGGTAGGTGTTTGCCCCTCCGATCCATTCCACCAGATTCTCGTAAGCTGCATAATCTGTATCTGACGTTGGCGCGGCAAACTCTCCGGAAATAGCGAAATTACCACGGGCCGCATTTACATCGCCACGAGTGATCAGCATATCCATCTTGGTATAAATACCATCGAAAGCCCCGCCGGGTGAGTTGGAATCTTCATCCCGTTCGGCAGAGAACAGGCTATATACGATATCTTCCAGATGCGAACGTACCAGGGTAAATGCAACCTTGGTTTCCATCGGATGTTTTTTCGTAGTGTTGCTTACCGGAGTGCCACCGATGATCAGCAGTTCGTTATCATCGTACTTCTGGGAGTTTTCTTTGGTGATGCAGACAACATCTTTCGGCTCGATGACTGAGGGTTCGTAACCTAAGAGTTTATCGACCAGTCCGAAGTTCTTTCCGATTTTATACGATTGCGTACCACCGGCACGACGACGCTCGTTGATACGTGCGTGTTTGCCTTGCAGGTCCATAACATTCAGCTTCAGTAGGTTTGCCACTTCGGTGAGGGTGGCAAACGGCAGCGCACGAAGTGCCTGGTCATAAATGACCAGTGCTTCGTTCAGTTTAGAGACGTCAATTAGTTTATTTGCAGCCATTTGAATAGACTTTTTAATAGTTAAAGTTTAGGTTATTAATACAGGCCCTCAGCTTTTAATTTCTCGGTGATAGCTTGATAGTTTCCTGCGTTCTGGTCACAGAAAGCAGATAACTCTTCCTGGGTTCCGCTACCTTCAGGCTCTTGTTCAGGAGTCAGACCGGCATGCCCCGGTGTAGGACCGTTCTTCAGATTCTTCACTTGCTCTTCAAGTTGGGTGATTTTAGAATCCTTCTCAGTGATAGAGTTCTTGAGAGTACTGATCTCGTTATCCTTGCCGGATGTAGAACCGTTCAGCTCTGTAATCTTTGCGTTGGCAGAGTTAAGTTTCTCTTCAATATCGGCCTTAGCCTGTACAAGAGTAGCGTTCTCTGTCTTTAATCGTTCCATTTCAGCATGGATAGAGTCCAGGTTTTCAGCAGACAGTTCGGTGGTTTCCGCTTTATCTTTTGAAATTCCCAGGAAAGAGAGGAAGCCGGTCCATGATGGTTTGTAATTCATTGCCTTTTCTTTTGGGATTGTTAATGCTGGCACAATATTCGTGTCCATACCCGCTGCCAGTAAAACGGAGGAGGAACGGTCGTATAAGCGCACGGCATGGGAGTTGGCCGGGATATCCACGATGGAAGCCTCCATGACTTCTGCTTTGGTAACAGTTTCGCGTGTTTGTCCCGGAAGCAGATATTCTTTTTCGGAGGATGTGGCCAGGATACGTATACCAATGCTTGCGGCCCGTAAGGTCCCTGCTTCGTATTTCGCGGCAATGGTCTTCGATAAATCGTCTACCTTGTCGAAAACAGGAATAGCAGAAAGCACGTCGTCCTCTATCTTGATATCGTCCCAATATCCGATTGCTTTGTAATCACACCATAGGGGTGATCCTTCATCACGGAAATGCCCATACAGCATGACCGGGTTGTCAATGAAAGCTTCAAGAAGAAGTCCTGCAGTAAGAACCCGGTAGCCGTACCGGTTGAGTGATGAATCTGATAAGATGATGCGTTTTTGGCTCATTGCACTTATTTTGTTGCAATGATACGGCTATATATAATGATGCCGAAGGACGGTTATAACTCTGTAACAGGTAGTGGAGGATAGGCGCCTTTTCCGGAAAAAATGGCTTCAATTCCGGAGAGGTCGGAGGCCTTGGTTCCTGTTTTCTCTATCACGGTTCCCAGAAGCGGGTACTCTTTGCTTCCATACAATCGGATATTGCCATTCGCATCCTTGCATCTTACTACGCAACCACGTACATTGATAGTCCGCAGGATGTGAAGTTCTGAATCTGTCAGTCCTGTGCGTTTCAGGCGGATGGTAAGGGTCTGTTTGTATAGCGTACCGGCTTGAGTGTCGTCCGCTTCCACATCTGGAGAAACTCCCATATAGGTGATAGGCAGGTTTCTCCAGGTATTGGGCCGGTGAAGGCTGATAACGGCTGAGTGATTGATGACTGAAAATAAACTTATTTCATCCGTGAACAGGAAATCTGCCTGAATGACTCCTCCGATATTGTTTGTATTCATATTCTGTTGATTTACAATATGCTATCTGTGATTCTCTCTTTTCGAACATTTTTCACTCAAAAAAAGGACATTTAACTACGCTTACTCGATGAATTATTCTCGCTTTTTATAGCTCCTTTTTTCTTTTCTCCTCACTTTTGCCCTCCAACGCTGGTAGTGTTTGAGAAAAGCTTCTTCCGTAAGAGAATCAATTCCATATCTGCGCATGAAGAATTGCACTCCATCAATGTATTTGATTCCGTACCGGTGCTTCTGTTCGTCCAGGTATTCATGCAACTCCGCCCACATCATCAATTCTATTTTCCGGGAAATGATTACCTGGGAGCGAAGCCCTAAATAGTTGTAGGTCACTGGGGATTTGCCTATACTTCGTTCAGGCAGACAGATTTCTAAATTACCACGATCAACCGGAGCTTCCGACGGTCTCTTCTGGAGAAGGTCGAATATCACGTGATAGATATTCAGGTTATCGGGGAAACGGACCGGATCAGAGGTCAGGTTACAGTATTTGCCGCGGATATACTCACATAGATGCGGGGGAACTTCGATTTTGGTAGTTATCATTTAGGTCATAGAATGGTTTACGCTAATATACAAAGTTTTACGGACATAAACAAGACTTACCGGAACAAACTAATCCCCCTTGCAAAAACGGTACTCCTTTTTTGTGCAACTGTGTAAATTGTGCAGTCTTATCACATAATGTGTTGATTATAATTGGTTTATGTCCGTACGAAACATGGTACGTTTTTGTACGATTGATACATTGTGCGTACAAAATACAATTTTGTGCAATTTAGTACGAGACGTACGTTTTTGTACGAAATTTGTGCTCTGTTTAAATATTTGATTTATAGTGTAATAAATGCCGAATTGCACCTGTCTGCACGAAAGCACAAAAATATTCTATATTTTTAAGGTAGTCTTTTTTACAGAAGAAAGAAAAATAAAAATAATATATAAACACCTTGTTGCCGGCTTTACTTCGTCTCAGGCACAGTTGTTCAAAACGTTCTTCTAAGCAAAAGGGGGTAAAGGGGGAACGACCCCCAAAAACAAAGCCGCGATACGCTGATGCGTACCGCGGCCGGATAAATGTTTCGACTTGTGCTATCGCAAATCATTCGGATAAAACACCTGAGATAACAACTCGTACTCACGGGGCAGTGACTTCACACCTACACAAACACATATACCTCTTGCTGCAAGCTCATACAGCCGTTGTGTTGTGACGATAGAACCCCGGAAATGATAGTTACTGCAAAGCACAAAATATGCAGTTGCCAGGTCAAAGGAATAAATGTCCTTGCTTATGATCTTGAGTGCATCGGACGGAATCTTGGCAAAACCTAAACGAACGGCCAGGCGTGCGATCAACTGCTCACGCTCGACGGGATCAGGAGATATGACTACGAATATTTTATTCTCTTTTTTTATCATTATAATGTTGTGTATATCAAATAAAAGACGTATCTTTATAGGGTAATAAATTGGGATAATATACTCCTATCGTCGTGAGTAGAAATGAACCCAGGATTTGGATTTTACGAACTTCGCGCACCGGCGAATAATTGTATAATCATCCGAAAACTCAAGTAATGCATCCGTCAACTCTTTCTGTTCCGTCTCTTCCTGAATAATCCAACATGCACACTTTATAAACAAGTCATAGGAGGACGCCTCACAGTGATCCATTACACGAATACTTCCGCATTCCGGAATGCCATCCAGCAGCAGGTACACTGCGTTATAAAAGCGATTAAAGCGCTCCGGATTCTCTTTGTATACGGATATCAATTCGTTAATATTGGTCAGTTTAAAAGAAGATAGGTTCATGGTATGTCATTTTATGGATTATAACTCAATTTCTGCTCGGGTTCCGGAGGGAGTGGGGGAGCATCCCGCTTGGGATCGAGCATTTCAATACTTTCGGCTACGATTTCAGAAACGGTTCGTTTCTGGCCGTCATTTGTTTCATACTTCCGGGTTGTGAATCTGCCTTCAATATACAGTTTGCTTCCTTTGTGGGTGTACTTCTCAATGGTTTCCGCCAATCCCCTCCAGGCTACGACGGGTATCCATTCGGTTCTCTCCGGAATCGTTTGACCGGCTTTGTTTGTATAAGCACGCTCTGTACATGCAATAGAAAATTGGGCTACTTTGATGCCGGTTTCAGTGGTACGGACCTCGGCATCACGTCCCATGTTGCCGATAAAAATACATTTGTTTACACTCATTGTTTTTATGTTTAAGTTAGAAAACGAGTTTACCTGTCGGTTGTGCTAACCGGCTATTATCTTCTTCCGGGATAGGTTGGGCTCCGGTTCCTACCGTAAAGTACTCTACACCTCCGGATTTATCATCTACAACCGCCTTCCCGTCCTTATCGACTTGAAAAGGTTTTCCGGTTATACTGTCATATTTGTGAGGATTGAATACATAACCTTTCCATGCGCAATACATTATAAATTTCTTCTTAAATGCGGTTGGTGATACAAACTTTCGTTGCTGATTGTCGTATTGGCAAAATGCGTCATATAAATCTTTCCGGGGTAAACGGACATTGAGATGTTCTTCTCCGGAGAAGTATTCATCAGCCCAGGAGATGAGGGTTTCACCCATTTCCTGACGCAGCTTTCTTTGCTCTAACCTTTCGCCGGGAGCCTGGACAACGCCATAAGTCAAATACAATTGGACACAATTGGCCAACAGGTTCCAGGTAAGATTCCATTGTTCAAAATCCCACTCCGAGAAGAAGAGGACCCCGAAGTCGTCAACCGGCTTATGGGTATCGTTATAGAAATCGGAGAATGCAAGTAGCCACTGGCGGTCCGTGTAACTTGAACCACTGCCACGGATGGCATGGTTGGTAGCAATATACATTTTTGGTGATCGCGCAAATGGTAAAGTGATCCTTCTACCTCCTTTATAATTTACTGACCAATCCCCGGTAATGTTGGGGAACAGAAATTCAAAGTTGAAGTTTTGTAACACGTCGTCAATAAAAACGAGTTTAGTGTTTTCCTGAATGTCATTCCATACAAATTGATCATTAAAAAGATCAGAGCGTTTTCCGGGAATATAGGCTGTAGGAATGATATTACGCATCAATTCCCCTACAAGTGATTTCCCGGAACGGCCGTTACTTTCTCCTACTTCAGATTGCTTGCCATCCATGCCGATGACAGCTCTGGCCACATTATTGTCTTTCGCTTCCATAACCATATATCCGATTGCACACAGTTTACTAAGGAGATGGATACGATTTTCATTCTCTTCTTCCGGCTCTATTTCTTCAGCAGATTTTCTCCAGGTAAAGTTACTGGTGTTGATCAGGAACTGGAGGTAATGGGATTTCTTACCGGCCTCTGAAAGTTCGTAAGTAAATGTGTTGTCTTGCCGGCTAAAAGTAACCAACGGTTTACCCAGATATTTGGCCGGTGTCATTTTACGTTGCTCTTCCCAGATGTGGTGTGTGATATTCTCGTAACCGAGTTCGCTTACAGAATCTTTTGTGACCAGCCAGCAATTTTTATCAAAATAGAAATACTGGGATTCCCGGTTGGGCTTAACGAAATTGGGCTGAATGAACTCAAGCAGGGATAACTTGTCCGGACCCACATATTGAGACACGCCTTTAATCAACATTTCGTTTACCTCAGTCTTGCAATTATGCTTGGCAAACTGAAACAGGTAGTCACGGGCATCAGAGGCATCGATAGCACGAACAACAGGCGGTTCAAGGTGAATGAACTGATAACTCTTATCAATTCTCCGCAGACGCCCGAATCCTCTGTTTTGCAAGAAGTTTTGTGAGTTGACATAGCAGAACTCGTATTCAATACGTTCATTTTGGCTACGATCATATTTAGTGACTTCTCTCCAGAACTTTTCATCATCGTCAAAAGGTTGTGCCAAGATTACTTTTCCATGTTCGTCGAATTTCCATCGATATCGGCCGAATAGGAACTCCGGCAGGTTACGCAGGAGGTCGGCATGACGCTCGGCAAAGACTTCATGAGAGTGGAGTCCCCATAATTCTTGCAATTTATGATCTGTCCAGGTAGTTACCTTGAACATCTCAATATATTTGCCCAAACCTTTCTTTTCATTGCATGCAAACTCGATATCGGCGGCCAGCTCTTCTTCTTTTCCACGCAGAGAATTTGCAAGCAGATCATCAAGGCCTTTGTCTCCTGCTTCGTTCTTATTAATGTGTCCGACGAATATTTCAACGAAGATGTTCCGGTTCTTGAGAGAACGCATATATTCTTTGAAATTTTTTGCTGCATAGAAAAAACAGCGGGGACGCTTTTCGACCTGATCATTGATCCGGATATTGGAGCTGATATCGTCCCAGTCCGAATCAAAGATAAAAGCAACCTCCTGTACCTCACAGGTAGAGATGATCTTCACCAGGTCTTCCGGAAGGGCACCGTAAAGACCGAGATTCTGTATACCGCTGACTGCGATTGAGGGAATGCCGTGCTTACATGCTTTCTCCGCTTTCTTTTCACCTTCCTGAATATAGAGACGGGGTATCTTTGTCTTTGATTTATAGAGACTGCGTATGCGCTCCGGAATATAGATCGGAGTACCGCTGCCACGCGGGGATTTGTATTTGTAAGGTTTACCCTCTTTATCAAGGTGGGCATCCGGAAACTGCCATCTGATACGATAATATTCTTGAGGAGTACCAACGTCCCTTCTTTTATTATCTTTCCGGGTGAAGACAACCGGCATTCCTTCCAGATCATAATATTCAATGATGACATCATCTCCCTTAGTGGTTAACATTCCTCGTTCATCAATGGTACCAGGACGGAAAGTACGTTGTTCGAATATACTTTGTGTATCTCCTGTCTTATATACCTTTGCTGTGACATCCTCAAAGGTAAGACCTGATTCAGCCAACATCCTGGCACAATAACTGTCGACATCGATACCTTTGGCAGCCTTGCTGCTTTTTTTCATCTTTTTTGCCGGCTGTTTCTTGATGGCCGGACGTTGATCGAGAATGACATTGAATTTTTTGGCAAGGTATTCAAGAGCATCATTGAAAGTCATTCCTTCAGCGGACATTAAGAAAGAAACCGAATCTCCACCTTTCAATTCATTGCATCCAAAGCATTTAAAGATTTGTTTGGCCGGACTAATTGAGAGTTTCTTTGCGGCTTTGCACCGGGGACAATCGCAATTGTAATTCACTCCGGAGCGTTTGAGTTCATGGAAGTCTTGTGCAACATCAAGCAAATGTCCTGTGGCAGCATCTTTGATACGTCTTATCTCATCATCATTAAAATACATAGTTCAAGGGATTAGTTACATGATCAGTTCTGTTTCATTGATTCGGGGTCAAATGAAACCATTTACAATGGATTGGCAGAGGACTGTTTATGGGAGATCGTACTCTTCAGTAACGGATTCGTTTATCACGCTCTGCAGAAGTTCCGGATCTTTATAGAGGAAGAGGACTTTAGCCATACCGTCCTTTACAACTCCCATTTCCATCTCAATTTCTAAATTGTTTTCGTGGACCTTATCTACGATCCGGTCTACGACTTGTTTGTCTAATTCGATTATATCTTTAAACATAGGTTTTCCTTCCTTCTTTTTGGGTTTTGAGCCATACGGCGGACGTTCAGCCACCGTATGGCAGTATGTTAAAACTCAAATATCATCCAGTCGTTAGCAAGCATATCCGTTTGGGAAGCAAGCCAACCGTTTACGATAGAGCCATCAGCGGCTTTCATGCAAATGTATGCTGTGAATTTTACTGTGTCATCCTTTTCCAGTTCGATAGGATTACCGTTTTCGTCAACACAATCCTGATAATAGTAATCTTTCACTTTTTGAGGTAAAGACTTAATATCTTTGGCTACAAAGCCAATATGAAGTTCATCAGCAGGACGCATGAATATAAACATACCTTTGCCATTCCATCCTTTACGAGTAACAAGATGCCCCCGTTTGAGGGATTCAAGTGCTTGCCCGAAGGTTCCTGTTTCTTCTCTCAACAATTCTCCTTCCGTTGTTGCTCCAAGAATGTAAGCTGTTTGAATAAGTCCCTCACACTCTTTTGCTTCTTTATTACACGATACTACACTCGCTGCATATTCAGCAGCCTTTTCATCTAATGTTTTCATTTTAATAAATATTTTTGATTAAACATTGAATCCGCTTCTTGAAACTGTTTTGTAAAGCGGTTCTCTTTATATTCTCTCTTAAATGTCGTATGTGAGGCTTTGGGGGTAGTGCAGCCTATCAGCGAGGTGACTGCGAGAATTATTAGTATTTTCTTCATTACTAATTTGTTTTGAGCCTTTTCAGGCTACATCGTTAATACTAATTTCTCCTTTCAAAACTCGTTTTACCTGCCTGTCGATGATCTCTTGAAATTCAATTTGGCAGATAAGCGAGCAATCCGGTATAATCTCTTCCACTGGATCGCCCCGCCATGTCGGTAGTTCATCCAAGAAGATACGCCCATCTTTATCTTTCAGACAGGTAGCTCCAACATCACGCTCAATCTGCGCCATTTGAGCAAACACTTCCGGGAAATCCTTCCGGATTTTATTCCAGTATCCCATACCACCTTTCACGCAACCGATGCAGTTGTTGTTATTGTAGCCCATCTTGTACATAGCAGGGATTTCAATCCCTGCTTTCCAAAGTATCCCCATGGCATCCGGCTTCGTAATCTGCTTTTCAATAAGCGGGAACAGTGGCTTTGTGTTTGGGTACTGCTGCTTTAATCGGATAGCTCGGTTAATCTCTTTTGGTTCATAATCGAATCCCCAAACTTGACCGTCCCAAGAACCAAGTTCCTTTTCCAACTTGTACCGGACTTTCTTTTTAAGTTCAAGAGTACAAGCAGCACCATGCGCACCATTGATAAAACCTTTCCGTAGGACATCAGCTACGCAAGTGTATTTATCGCTTCGGATAATGTGAATAGGCTGATCGTACCATCTTTCACAATCAGATAGAAAACGAGCGTTATCCGGATGCCCGGAGCCAGTTTCAATATAATAGAACTGCACATCTTCGTACAGGCTCAATGCTATCTTACAAGCGACTGAGGATGTTACGCCGCATGAAAACCACGCTATTATCATTTGATTCCTTTCTAATTCGATTTGAATTAAACTATGCTGTCACTTTTCTTAATTCTCGTAGTTTCCTGCCGACAGCTTCGCAGAGAACTCTTGCCATCGTCACCTCTACCGCATTCCCAATAAACTTCTTCTGTTCGGCTTGTGTACCGATCAGTCTATAGTCTTTTGGAAATCCCATGATTTGTTTAAGTTCAGGTATCTTAAGCATACGCATCAAGATATCAACTATGCCATATAGAGCCATGAACTCCTTTATCTTCCGGGTCATGGGGCTATCGCTTTCATATACCCTAATAAGAAAATCACCTTCTTGCGTACATACTAAGTAAGGTGGCATCTTATCCATGCGTGCGATGAGAGTAAAGCATGGATTTTCTATATTGCCGCCGGCAGACATAAACTGTGGATTCATCAGGTAGTGCCACTTTCGGTTGGCGGTGATAACTGGTGCAGGATCATCTATCTGGCTACCGATATTCCCGAAGTTAATATTCATTACCCACGGACGACAACTAACAAGGTTATACTTTGGATTGGAGGTTAAGGCTCCCAATGGTCGGTTAAGTCCAGTAGGCTTACTTTGCCCGAATTGCTGATCCATAAACTGGCAACTAACAAGGCGTTGTTTCGGGTTTGCCAGTATAGCCGGAGAAGGTTGATTTACATCTGAATGTTGCCCCCCACCTGAATAATAATTCATAAAGAACGGACTTACAAGCGAAAGCCTATCCTTAGTCAGTAGTGTTGGGCACGGAGCATCTATATCTTTCCCAGCATCGTTAAAGTTGTATGAGCAAAGAAATTTCGGATTCACATAATTAAACCTGTCTTTGGTTGGTACTGTCGGACATGGCTTATCTACCTGGCTGACATTATCGCCATTGCCATAATACGCAGCGAGGAACTTCGCACCTACCAAAGCATGATTATCCTTGCACTTGACAGTATGTGCGGGTCCATCAATAGGAATATTCTTACTTTCCGGGTGACCACTGAAATACTTTGAGAGGAAATGACAGTCTACCTTTGCAAATCGGTTGTTAGTAGTAAGCACTCCACAAGGTGCTTCTACTGATTTACAAGTATCTTGAGGACGACATGTATTGTATCTGGAAAGGAACTGGGCATTTACTATACCTAAACGTCCTTGGCAACTGATGGTTGGGCATGGTTCGTCTATTCCGGGAGGAATATGTTTTCCAGTCTTTCCGTTGATTGAGTTATATTTCAGTAGCCATTTATCTTTTCCACCTGCTACAAACTTAATGAGACCAGCATAGATGCGTTCAAGTGTTTTCTCTGACAATGGCTTCTTCCGGGTGAAGATACTTGTTCCTTCGTCTTCAAAATCTAATACATCCTTTACAGGTTTCCATTTTGCAAGGCTGCCGAACATATCTTGCTTGCCTTCTTTGCAGTGGGTGGGTTCTGGAAACACAATTGGTAGCTCATTCTTGGCAAAGATGCCAAAAAAACGCTTCCGACTGGTGTATGCTCCATAGTCAGCAGCATTCATTATCCGGTGATCGAAGTTATATCCATAAGATTTCACGTTATGCACCCAACGGGTGTAGTCTTCTCCTTTGTTCATGGAGATTGGCCTACCATTCTCATCCATCGGGCCCCATGACATGAACTCTTCTACATTTTCAATCTGGATATAATCTGGGTTAAGGGATTCGATATAACGAAAAAGATGTTCAGCCAGTGTCCGGCTGTCTGCATCCCGAGGCTGGCCACCTTTGGCTTTTGAGAAGTTCGTACACTCTAAAGATGCCCAAAGTACCAAGCGAGCTTCCGGATATAATTGCTTCATCCGTTGTACGTGTGTAACCAGTGGAGAAAGCTCAAGTGTTCGAATGTCTTCTGTGAAGTGCATCGCCTCCGGATGGTTAGCCGCATGACTGGCAATGGCATTGGCGTCATGATTGACACAGGCAATTACTTTTGCACATTGTTCTCCATTTATTCGGGCAGATTCAACACCTGTAGAGGTTCCACCAGCTCCACAGAATAAATCAATGTATAGCAGGTCTATAGTATTCATTTCTATTCGGTATTGAAGGTTATTCTCCCGCTGAATATCTCGAAGGATGCCACTGGCAAATAGTGGCACTTTCTTTTTGACCAAATACGCTGCAACATGTGGCACATCGCACACAATCTGTACACCTCTTTCCATCGGGAAGCAACATCTCATATTGTGCAGGAAAATCTTCCGGAGCGGAATCGTACATAGCTTCCACTCGTTCAGGGTCTTTATTGGGAGTAAGGATTTTAACGATCTTCTCGTTTAGCCAAAATTTGCGGTTTGTTTCAAAATGTACAATATCTGAATCACAACCAAGAGAATCACATTTTGGACATTGGGCATTTAATTCATCGTGAGCATCGACCGACTTTCTATAAGCTAAATAATACATATCGCATACCGAACATTTGCAGATAACAGGTTTTCCTATCTCTTTAATAAATGCTTCTCGTGACGCAATAACTACCGACACCCTCTTTCCTACTTTGGTGAATAACACCTTTGCTTGTTTGTCTGGGGTGAATCCCCACATAGTTCTACCGATATATTCAAGTTGCGATTGAGTCATGCAATAATCGGCATGAGTCATTTTTGCCTGCACTGAATCATCGTACAGTTTCTGAGCTTGCTTTAATGTCATAATATTGTTCCTCACTTATTGGTTGTATGTTAATCTTTTGTCTTCTATATTACCTCCTTCCTCCTCGAGCTGGAGCATTGTAGGTAATTTGATATTTTTTTCGCAGCATTTCTATATACTCAGGAGTTACATTTTGCGGAGCAACAAGTACATGTGTGCGGTTATCAAGGCGAACCATGACCTTATGCTGCTCTTTTTGTGCAGACTGCATGCGCATCTGTGCGATAGCTTCCGGATTTTCGTTTGTAAATAGATTAGCTTTCTGTCTCTTTGTTCCACTTGGAGACAGGCTTGGTGATGAATGTACTGTTTTCATAATGATCAAAATTAGTGTGGGCTTCCGGGAATCGAACCCGGCTTCAATGATTTTACATTGATATGCCTCCTTACATCAGGCCCATTTTGCCGGGATTCACATCCCGGCTCTTTTGTGTAACAAATCCCTAACCAGGGGCTTTAACCCTACGTGTGTCCTTTCACACGGCATTAAAAATGAATAAATCAATTAAACTTCTATGTTTGAGAAAATAAAGTATAACATATAACCGGATTCGCACCGGGCACATTCCTTATATGTGCTTTTAGTTAATAATATATGGTTGATATATAGAAGTTTTCATCGTTTCTTAATAGGATAAAGTCTTGTTCCGATTTGAGTTCCTAATTTATAGGCTTCTTGGGCAGATAAAATTTTTGTTTCCATATGTTGATTATATTTAGAGTGATGTTTAAGGGCTAACGATCAAAAATCTTAGTATTTATAACCTCTTCTATTTTATCTTTTGCAAGCTCTGGCACTTTTACAAGCCCACTTCTCCAGTTATTGAAAGTATACAGAGGTACCTTGCATTCATCTGCCAATTTCTTGGCCATATTTGATGATTGACAAACAGGTAGGCTTCGGAGGTAAGTACGGATCGCCATAGCATCTTTCTTTTTTTTGCTTACTTTTTCTTCCATATTTATATAAATATTAAATTATTATCATTAGATTTATGATGCAAAGCTAAAATAAATATTAGTAACTAACAAATATTTTAGCTTAATTATTATTGTATTTTTTAGTTTAAATGATAACTGTTTGAATATGAATTTATTAAAAATAAAGGATTTATGTGAGCGTAAGGAGGGAGGACTAAAACGTTTGGCAGAAGATATTGGTATGTCCGAACAAAACTTACATCGTTGTATAAATCTCAATAAAATGCAGGCTGGAGATTTAGAAAAAGTAGCTATTACATTGGGTGTGTCTATTGGGTATTTTTTTGATAATATGCCTGTTGCGAATCAATCCATTGCTAATGGGAACGGTAGTGCATCTTCCATATATGGCAATGTAACAGTTGGAATGATAGCTGATAAAGATAAGGAAATAGAACATCTAAAAGCGTTGCTTGAAGAAAAGGAGAGGACTATTCAGATATTGATGGATAAAAATAAGAGATAATGAAAGATAAAGATTCGCTGGAGATTGGTGATTAAATAATTAAAATATTGAAATATGAAAAATTTAACCTTCAGTAGTCCATTTGTAGCTCAGGAGACTGTTAATTTATTGAATTGCAATGCGTTTATCATTCCGCCAGGAACCTCGAACATTACTTTAAATCCCTTGAAAGTCAAGTGCTTTCAAGGGATTTTTCTTTGTTGGATTCCAATCTGGGGACCAATAAATTCATTCTTTCCACACTATTGCAGCAAAAAATATTAGGGAGCAAGTTGCAGAATTGATAATAGGACACAATCCTCCAAATCCATATACAAGCCATTTGAGCATATCCGACAGATGAGGATTCCATATTTCCGTATAATATGTCGTAAGACATATAAAAATGCAGTACATAGTAGAGTGTATTGCATTTTTCTTATATTTGCAAGTACTTTCATGAAAGGTAAAAAAGACCATAAAAAAAATGAAAACGAAAAAGTTATCAAAACTACTACTGTTGTTCTTGTGCACAATTAATCTTATTGGTTGCAACAATGAAGAAACGGAATCTGCCTACCATTTGGAGTTGACTGTAAATTCATGCAAAATCATATTGGGCGGTAGTGAATCTGTAAAGCTGACGGCCCATGAAAACACGACATTGGATATAACTGATGGTGAAGTGGCTGATGCTGTTTATACATGGGGTGGAAATACGGAAGCCTCTGATATCAAAATTACAGGTAAGCGTGATGGAGAAACCGATATTATCGTTACCGATCATGAAACAGGAGAGACTGCCACGATAAAAGTGGAAGTGACCAAAGCGCCGATGCCTCACCTTGCACTTAAAAAAGGGAATAGGAAAAATGTTTTTGACCGTATGGATTTTTATCTAACAAATGATGGTTCGCAATCTATAACGATGGGATTACTGTCAGAGGTATGCGATTCAATAGTCTGGACAGTGAATGGACAGAAAGGCAGCTATCGGTTGTATGAACGTGAAAGTGGAGAAGGAGTAGTTAAGAGCCATTTGGTTATGGAGTGGGGGCACTGCTTTATATTTCCCGGAGATTATGAAACTTGCCTTACAGCATGGAAGGATAATAAGGTGCTTTACCAAGACATACTTTCGGTTACTATCATTAATGATAAAGATTTTCTGGGATTTAATTGGAAGGATGTGACTAATACTTCACAGGCGTGGACTTCTTATGCCGATGTTATCGGCAGTAACCCTGATTTGATGACTACTTATCGGTTTAATGCTGGTGTCCCATCAGTGGAAGTTGCATACTTTAATGTTACAAGCGATAAATATCTGAGCCAAAGTTATGATGTGCTTTATAACTACTTCTGTTCATTCTATTCGCAACCTACTTACGAAGATAAAAAGGATAAGCAAAAGATCTTTCGATTATATAAGGAACTGTTTTCCGAGCAAAAGGTATATCCGAATGCCTATCCGTGCGCTATATGGGTTACAGATAACGCCAATGCGGTTTTATTACTTGACGAAGACGATTCGGCACGCTATATCGTTTATGCAGAACCAAGACAGTGATAAAATTATTTTTTATGAAGGAAGCCCTCAGTGAAGTTTCTTCATTTAAATTCACTACATTGGTGCTTTGTGATTTATTAATAATAGTCATAAAGTGGCACTATCCCGGTTAGTTGGTTGATAATATCTAAATTTAAAGTGAGGGTGCGTATGGATACTGATTTTGTAAATTTGACAACAGAAAACCTTGCCGGTGAGCATTTATGTTGCATTATCCGCAGTAAAAAGCCACATCAGGGTATTGAAGCAAAGCGGCGATGGCTTTCTGACCGGCTGAATGAAGGTCACGTCTTTAGAAAATTGAATGCAAAGGCTACGGTTTTTATCGAATATGCTCCCCTTGAAACAGCTTGGGTCCCCATAACCGGTGATAACTATTATTACGTATATTGCTTATGGGTTTTAGGTAGTTACAAAGGAAAAGGGTATGCAAAGTCATTGATGGAGTATTGTTTGGCTGATGCCAAAGCAAAGGGTAAATCCGGTATTTGTATGCTGGGAGCAAAAAAACAAAAATCCTGGCTTTCTGACCAATCATTTGCGAAGAAGTTCGGTTTTGAAGTTGTTGATACTACTGATAACGGATATGAATTGCTTGCGCTTTCTTTTGACGGAACAATACCCCGGTTTGCGCAAAATGTAAAGAAGCAGGAGATTGAAAGCAACGAACTGACGATTTACTATGATATGCAATGTCCCTATATCTGTCAAAACATTGAAATAATAAAACAGTATTGCGAAATGAATGACGTTCCCGTATCTTTCATTCAAGTGGATACGTTACAAAAAGCAAAGGAATTGCCCTGCGTTTTCAATAACTGGGCTGTATTCTATAAAGGAAAGTTTGAGACTGTGAATTTATTGTTGGATGTCGACTATTTAAAGAGGATACTCAAAAAGTGAAAATGTAAATTCGGATATGCTTTGTGAGCTTTGCTGAAGGTGTCAATCATATTTTAAATGAAGGTGTGTCGAAAATGTCAATTCCGCATGGAGACATTCTCGACACACCTTCATTGGTTTTATCTATCTTTACTCCAGAATAAAGATATAGCCTTTGTCTTTCGGTATTTTGATTTTATCTTTGGCTGACAGTGTGAATCCTTCCTGGAAACCTTTGATAGCAGGTGCCGTCAGTTTTGCCTTGTCGGGGTCTATCCCCAGTTTCTCCCAGTCAATTTGTAGTTTCACCTCACTGTCTTTCTTTGCCCAGCTGGCAATGGCTATCATCACTTTGCCGTCTTTGACAAACGAAGTGCCCAGAATATCGCTGCGTCCTGTTTTCACCGGATTGTATGATACCCAATACCCCATCATCCGGCTGTCCTTGATACCGAAAGCATCCCATACCTTCCAGAGTTGTGAAGGGACGGACTCCATCGGTTCGCGTGCTGTCATGCCGTATAGCATACCCCGGTAAGGATTGCCACCGTCCTGTAACATTTCGCTCATCATGCCGAAGGGGATACCCGAAACATCTGTCAGCCAGTATTCCGGTGATTTTTCGTATTTGAAGTATTCGCCGAACCAAAGACGGTCCAGGTAAGGCATGTGTTCCATGTACAGGAAGATGCTGTTGATGTACCCGTCCGCCGGATTGAACTGGTTGGCGGAATGAACGTCGATGCGCGGGTCGGGACGATTGTTTTCCAGTACCCGGCGGATACGTTTCATGGTGTTGCGGTCGAAAGCCAGGTCGTCGATATATACGCCGTCGATACCTACATTCTTTGTCAGCCAGTTCAGCCCTTCCACGTAAAAATTATGCCATCGTGAAATGCCGGTATTCACGATGGCTGCATCTTTGTAGGCATCTACAAACCATGCGGCGATGTAGTCACCGTCCAGATGCTCTTGCAACCATGCATATCCTCCTCCTTTGCCCGGAGAGAAGATCTCGTGTCCGAGACTTTTCAGGGCAAAAAGCTCCGGTGCGTGATTGTTCAGCTCCCTTACGGTGTAGTAGATTTTCACTTTGTAACCTTTGGCATGCGATTCGTCCACGTACTGCTTCATGAAGGCCGGACGAAAGAACGGATAGTTGATATGCGGGTTGACTGCATTGCCGTGATGCAGGTTGATGACGTTCGCTCCGGTTTCGGCTACTACGTCTACCGCCTGATAAGCATGCGCATCACCCTCTTTCAGTTTTTCGGCAGGCTGGTAACCGTGATAGTAGCGATCGGTCCACTGCTTCATGGTGTCTATCGGTTTGAAAGGTGTCACCAGCACCAGGAAGTCGAAGTTCAGTTCTTCTCCTTTGGTCATGGTCCGCTTTCCGCTGTAGGTTTCGATATTCACTTGTTTCCCTTGTTCCCGGTAGCTGATACCTCCTTTGCCGTCGTTGAACCAGGATGGCGGCATGTTCAGCGGTTGCATTTTGTAGAAATTGGTGTTCAGCGGGCGGCGGTAGTTTTCCGCACGGAACAGGCATTGCATTCCACCGTTTACGTCGCCGAACCAGAAACCTTCCTGATTGCGTTCCACATTCCATTTCCATCGGTCGCTTTTAGGACGCAGAGAACCTTCATATCCCATTCCCAAACGATATTTGGCAGTCGCTGCCGGCATGGAAGTCATCAGAGCTATGTCATCTACCGATGTGTTTTCGGTTGCTTTTACTTTAATCTGATAACTTATGAAACCGTCAAACTCCATGCTGGCATGTACCGTCACATCGAGTGATCCGGCCTTCCCGGCAGCTGTCCAACTAACAATCCCGTCTTCCTTCTTGCCGAATTTCAACGGTGAAGTGATGGTGACGGGCAGTTGTTTTCCATTCCGGCGGATGACGAGCTCCATCGGTTTTGCCAGAATGTCTTTGGCTTCTTTGCCAACGGAGGTCATCTCTTCGGTGAAATAACTCCGGATGGAAGCCGGTAACCCCAGTTCGCCGGCAGTGACGCTTCGTCCCAATACGCTGATTGTGTTGTCTGTCACCGTCATCGGAATGAACGGCTTCACCAGTTGGTCGTTTACGGCATATTGTGAATTCAGCCAGCGCAGGCGTGACAAACGCCACAAATCACTGTCTCCTTTGTCTACCAGCACATTGTCGGACAGGTTGATCGTGATCTTTACCTCCTGAGAGGCTCCCGATGAATCGCTGACAATGGCTTTACCGCTATAAATGCCTCTGCCGGCATGTTCCGGCATCTGAATGCCTATCCAAAGCGGCTGTACACGCCCCTTGCCCACGTTTACTTCCGGATGCATCGGGCGCCCTATCCAGTCGGTCCCTTCCGTATTGAAACAAGTGATGGCCGATGCCGGAATCATCCCGTCTTTACCTTTCAGGTCGGTGAAGGTTACTTTGACCCCGTTCACCGGATTCTTGAAAGCCCATAGTCCGAGTTGCAATACATAATATTCGTTTAAGTCTGCTTCACCAAAAAATTCGCCAGTGGCTCCTTGGGTTACCTGACGGTACGAGAGATCGTCGAACATACGGATAGGGAACTTGCGGTCTTCGGGCAGCAGCAGGAACGGTTTATTGCTATTGGCTTCTGCCAATGCCTGTTTCTCTTTTGCTGTGGCAATGATTTCCATCGGATAGAAGCTGTTGAAACTGCCTAACGACTCGAATCTGACCAGTTTGGCCCGGGTCACCTTTGTTCCCGGAGTGGAACTGCAGATTGCTTTCCATTGTGCGTCGGCTCTGTCAGGTTGCTTCGGATAGTTCACTTTGGGGTATGGACCTCCCGATGTATGGTAGGGCAGATAGTATACATAGTAATTCCCTGTACCTGTACTGGCATCGAACCGGATACGTCCGTACTCACGGTTGATTTCCACCGGAAGTACATTGTCCACTACTTTGCCGGTAGAAGCATTTATCACAATAATCCCTTTCTGTTCGGGATTGGCGTCGCGTCTGCGCCAGGGGATATAAGCTTCCGCTACGGTGGCGGGAGTATTCATTGAAACAACGGCACGGTGATTACCCAGTGTGTCGGGAGTCCAGTAGTTTTCGCCGTAAAACGAAGCTTCGGGGACGAAGTCCTGAGCAGCTGCCGGAAAGGTTAACAAGGCTGACAGTGCCCATAAAAAGAGTTTTTTCATAATGTTTTGTCTAATAAATAAGTATGTGCAAATTTACAAAGAATCGTTTGGGATCGGATAAGATTTGCCTGTTTTTATTTGAGATGCGGTTTCTCTGTCGATTGGCGGACAGTATTTGGACACCTTTATTTGCATTTTCCCTTTTTGTATTATCTTTGCGCCCTCAAAAAACAAATAAACCCTACACTATGAACAAAAAGAAAGTTTTAGGTATTTCGCTTCTGGCACTCTCTCTGTTTGCTTGCCAGGATGATGATACCGTCGACATTCTCAATGCCTTTGGCACACCGCCTGCCTTGACTAAAATTTCGGCAGAGGAGTTTCTCAATCAGGGAGAACAGATGTTTGAAGATGGTGAGAGCGTTGATGACATTGTTTCGGCCGATCGTGCCTTCTATGTGAACCAACCGCTTAATGTATCGATGACAGACGGAAAGCTCCGCCTGTTCAATGGTATGGCTCACGATTTCAAAGAAGTCTCCGTATGGCTTACGATGCCCCATTTGCGTGATACCATCCATCTGATGCAGTTTGAAGAAGTTCCGGGCTTTTACAACATCCGGTTGGATTCTCCGCTGAAGATGGGCGAGGCAGTCTATCCCTCCAAAAGCGGCAAGCCTGTCCGTGTCAACAATCTGGCTTTGCTTTCTCCCGATCAGTACGAACTGTTGCTTACATGCAACGATTCTGTATTCGATATGTTGAAAACCATCAAGATGAAGACCCGCATTCAGATGGGAAAATACGGTAGTGGTAACTGGGGAGTGATGACGCCCAATGCAGCCCGTTATTATGCCACTTCAGCGGTAAATATGGCCGTTATGTTCAGTTCCGGAATTTTTCGTGATTCATTGATGAATTATAAAGGCAGCATCCATAACGATGCAGGGAAGGAGATTGACCGTGAGGGATTGTTGAAATCCATTCTGAATAAGCAAAGTCTGGTGTTCGGAGTAGTCACCGGGCCCGGAATCGCCGGACTTGGCGGAGGAAACGCACTGGGATTGCGTGAGGAATATCTTTCGGGCTTCTTTTACCAGAACCGGGTAGCGATAGATTGCAATTGGGTGCTTCATGTCTGGATTCACGAATTGGGACACTGTCTGGGTTACGGCCATTCCAGCAGCTTGTGTTATGGATCAATGCCCGACGAGATTGTGCCGAAAGTATATCGTTACATGATGAAACACCGGATGTTGCCTTATGTCATCAATCCATTCAAGAGTTACAATGATTATAACCCCGGTATCAACGATGCCGATAATCCCGACATAGAGTTATGATGAAAAGATACAGCATTTTTATGGTAGTGGCGACTTTGCTGCTCACTTTTGCCGCATGTGATAAAAACAATATGCCGGGGGTCGGTTTCACTACCGATTCCATCCTTACACTGACTTTTGAGAAAGAGCTGGATGCGGCAGCTATCGGTGTAGGTACACAGAACTATAATCCTGTGGGAATGCGCCGTTCGGGTGATACCCTTTTTATAGCCAACTGTGCCGACGGATCGGATGGTGTCCGGATTGTTCGTGCCTCCACCGGCGAATTGCTTTACTCGTTGACAGGTTGGACGTATGACGGAAAAGCTGAAAAGTTCGATAATCAAGTGATGGATGTAGCCGTCAACAGCGATTATATTTTTGTGGTGAACCGCTCTTCCCGGATCGACATGTTTCGCCGGAACGATTATACGTATGTAACCACTATCGGGCGTACAGGTTGGCAGTCGAGCTCGTTGTTGCAATGCGAGTCTGCCGAAGTAGCCGGTGACAAACTATTTATTCGTGATAAACAAAAAATCAAGGTGGTACAGCTTTCGGACTGTACACCGGAAAATCGTTTCAAGGTCCCCGTGTTTGCCCAGAACACCGACAGCACAACTTCCAACAATGGATTTAACCTCGAGACCGTGGCACGTTACAAGGAACTTATTTACGTATCGGACTATGAAAGTTCGCGTATCCTCGTAATCGATCCCTCCACCGTTACTACGAAAGGAGAGCCGGTCCGCTTTGTCCGTTCCTACCGTATGCAAAGCAAGCCGTTGAGTATGGGATTCTTTCAGGATGAAATGTACGTTGTCTGTGCCAATAACCATATCGTAAGAGTGAATCTCCTCACCGGAGAGGAGAAGGACGCTTACTCTTCTTTTGCCGGAGGAATGGGATTCGGTACTCCGGGACGCCTCTTTTTCCATAACGATATGTTCTATCTTTCAGGCCGGAACGCGAACGCTCCGCGCCTGATACAGGGAAAAGTAATGTTTGTTGAAATATCCGAGCTGGACTAAAAAAGCTCACGACAGAGGATCACAGAGTCTCACGGAGTGAAAATATAGAGTACAAAATTCTGTGAGACTCTGTGAAATCCTGTGGTGAGTGAAATTCAAAAAATTAAGTAAACATGAATTTAAAATTTTTATATCTGTTATTATTGCTGTCTGCTGCCTGTTGTGTATCCTGTTCCAAGGACGAAGAACCGGCTGATAAAGGCAATACCTCTCCCGAAGAACCGGTTTATACCACGTTTACCGATGCCGGCGAAGTGATTATTCCCGGAGTGCTTCCAGCCAATTTTACTCCCCGGTCCGTACGGGTCAAAGGGGATACATTATTTGTTGCCAACAATAATGCCGCCGACCGTTCTGTTCTTTTGTTGAACTTGACGACAGGCGAGCTGATCGGACGCATCGATTCGTGGATGCGGAAAGATACTAAAGAGACATTTAACGCTGAGATAGGAGATATGGCTGTTTCGGACCGTTATATTTTTGTGGGCATGTACAACTCCCGTATTAACATTTTCGACCGTCGTACCCTTCAGTTCGTCAATGCCATCGGGCGTTCGGATGGAAAGTGGGGTGACGATATTTACAGCATGACTCATTGTTACGGTCTTCGCGAATGCGGCGATAGGCTGATGGTGCGTGATAAAAATACCATTCGCGGTTATTGGATTTATGAAGCTGTTACCGAGCCTGCGTTTCGTGTCCCCTGGATCGGAAAGGTAAAGGTACCCGAAGGGATCGGATATGACTATCAGCCCCGCATTCATGGCATGGCGGAGCATAACGGGCGCATGTACCTCACCGACTGGTACAACAAAAGCCTGCAAGTGTTTACTCCCTCAAAAATGGAAATTGTGTTTGGCGAAGAGACACACATCACTTCCGATGCCGTATTTAAGTACGACGCCATACAGCCTTTGGGACTGCTGTCCTATGGCGGAGAGCTCCTGATGTCAGTACAAAAGAGCGGGAAGATACAGCGCTATGACCCCGAGACGGGCGATTTGTTGGGGCTGTTAGCCGAATTTCCAGACAAGGAAATCGGGCGTATGGAGATAGCCCGGGGAATGCTTTATTATATTGACCTCAAAGCCGGAAAACTGATGAAGGCAAAAGGAGAATGATTTACCACAGGGTTTCACAGAGTCTCACTGAGTTTTATTCTTCATCATTTTTATTCTGTGAAACTCTGTGAAACCCTGTGGTGAATCTCTTTCCTATACATTCATCGCATTTGCTCCGAGTGCACCCAAGTCTTAGAAGTGAATTTATGCCGTCTGAACCGGTATCTTCATCCTTATACCTTTCTTCAATTAATATTGTTAACGCTTTTTTTAGGCTGTCTTATTCTTATGCGCAAATAACAAGTCTTTTGCATTTAAAGAATTTGTTATTCGCATCCAAAGAACAAGCTTTAACTCTATGTTAAAACAAAGCTTTTGAGAATAGAAATCTTACTTTTTAAAGATGTTGCTTTTCAGATGGTTAAGTCTGAAATTCGCTTCTCCGCCTCACGGATGGACTTTTCGGGCGAAAGTTGGGGTACTTGCTTTTTTGTCAACTATAAACGAGGGTTTACACTTCCGAAACTTGAATAATTTATATAATTCCGGCAAATATATTGTATTTTTTTGAAAAGCAGATGTGCTTACGCGCGCGTAAGAGGAGAAAATCTTGTGTGTAAGTGATAGGAGGGTGGGATACCTATTATTGGGCTACAAACATATACGTTATGTAGAATTTATAGAAAAAATAGGGGGAATTGTTTCAAAAAACGTTCGTTTATAAACACAAAGGTAAGGCACATTTTTATAACAACAAAATATTTTTATAAATAAATTGCTTTTTTCTCTTTTTTACTAAAACACACTACTGATAATGAAAGAGTTATGAATAAAAAATAGTGTTTTTATCTATATTTTTTTTCATAAGAACGGGATTTTTCAAAAAGGTCAAAAAAAGGTGTTTCAAATGACGAACGTTTTTTGAAACAATTTCGTCCGTTTTACCACTATAAATAGTTTCGGAAATACTTACGGTTTGAATGAGAAAAGATGTCTCGTCCAAACCGCGTAGCGCACCCGAAAGTAACCTATCGAGTTTTAATTTCCAACAATAAATGTCTGAACAACAGGAGTATTGGTTTGCCGCTCGGACAAAGAAGGATCAGGAGTTTGCTATTCGTAATGCTTTAGAAAAGCTTGGAATAGAATACTTTCTTCCTACACAATTTGTCATTCGCCAACTGAAATATCGTCGTCGTAGGGTAGAAGTTCCTGTTATCAAGAATCTTATTTTTGTCCGGACTACCAAAGAGCGTGCCTGGTCCATCACGAAGGATGATCACGTTCCTTTATTTTATATGAAGGATCTTTATACCCATACTTTGCTCATCGTCCCCAACAAGCAGATGGAGGACTTTAAGTTTGTGATGGATTTAGCTCCGGAAAATGTGACTTTTGACGACCTTCCTCTTACCGTGGGTACAAAAGTACAGGTTGTCAAAGGAGAGTTTTGTGGTATCGAAGGTGAGTTATCCAGCCTTGCCAATCGCACCTATGTGGTGATCCGCATTCATGGGGTTCTGTCTGCCAGCGTCAAAGTACCTAAAAGTTACCTTCGTATTCTTTCAGCGTAATTCGTAATTTCAAAATTATATGAATCAAGTCCAAAATCTGCAACACATTGCCCGTGAGTTGCTTTATCTTGGTACGGATGGCTCTCCCATCTATACCGATCATTTCCGTCAACTGAACACCGAAGTTTTTCGCTTGTCCGAAGCCCTTTTCTCTATGAAAGGTGCCACTTTTGAGGAAGAAGCAGCGATTTGTCTATCCCTGTTAATGGGCTATAATGCTACCATTTACAATGATGGCGACAAAGAATCTAAGATACAAAGCATTTTAGATCGCTCTTTTGCTGTGTTAGATCATCTTCCCGCTTCTCTATTAAAATGTCAATTGCTGACATATTGCTATGGCGAGGTATTCGAGGAAGATTTGGCACAAGAAGCACATCAAATAATGGATGGCTGGAAAAGCAGGGCGCTCTCAGAAGAAGAATTGGAAGTGATGGAAACATTGCAGACAATGGAAGAGAATAGGTATCCATGTAGCGAGATAGAAGACTGATTATATGCATTTTTGATGAATAATATAAAATATGCTTAATGTAGATAATTTTATTGGCGATAATATCACTTTTCGTCGTTCCAGCATGTTTGCTCCCGATATTGCAGCAAACAGTGATCGTCTTCGCCAGGAGGTTGAAGGTAAGAGTTTATTGGTAATTGGCGGTGCCGGTTCTATCGGTTCTTCCTATATAAAAGCCATTCTTCCTTTTAAGCCTTCTAAACTTGTTGTGATCGATTTAAACGAGAATGGATTGGCCGAACTTACCCGTGATTTGCGTTCCACTTATGGGCTGCATATTCCGGAAGAGTATCGTACTTATACCTTGAACTTTGCAGATCCCATCTTCGAGCGGATGTTCCGTAAGGAGCAGGGTTTTGATATTGTAGCCAATTTTTCGGCACACAAGCATGTACGGAGTGAGAAAGACGAATATTCTGTACAGGCCTTGATTGAGAATAATGTAATCAAAGCCAAGAAACTGCTTGATCTGTTATCGGAATTTCCTCCCCGTCATTTCTTTTGTGTTTCTACGGATAAGGCTGCCAATCCTGTGAATATAATGGGTGCCAGCAAACGTATCATGGAAGATATGATAATGGCATATTCATCTAAATTTAAGGTCACTACTGCCCGCTTTGCCAATGTTGCCTTTTCTAACGGTTCTTTATTGGCCGGTTTTATTGACCGTATCATGAAGAAACAGCCTTTGGCTGCCCCCAATGACGTGAAACGTTATTTCGTTTCACCTGAGGAAAGCGGTCAGATCTGTATGCTTGCCTGTATTCTTGGGAATAACGGAGAGATTTTCTTTCCAAAGTTAGGTGAGGAAAAGATGATCACTTTTTCTTCTATCTGTGACCGTTTCCTCCGTACTCTGGGCTATGAAAAGGAAGAGTGTGCTACAGATGAAGAAGCCAGAAGATATGCTGCCGAAATGCCGGATGACAGCAAGATATATCCTGTTGTTTATTTTGAAAGTGATACCACGGGTGAGAAAGGCTACGAAGAGTTCTATGTGCCCGGTGAGCGGTTGAACCTGGAACGTTTTTCTTCTTTGGGTGTGATTGAGGATGTCAGTAAACGTCCTTTGTCTGAATTGGATTCCTTCTTTGATGAGCTGGAGTCCCTCTTTGCCCTTCCGGATTGCCATAAGTCTGATATCGTGACTGCACTTAAAAGATTCCTTCCCAATTTTGAACACGTGGAGAAAGGAAAGAATCTGGATCAGAAAATGTAATGTTTACAAGTATGTATAATAATATAACTACTTTCATCCATAACTTGTTTGGTACGGATGAATTTGTTCCGTTGCACGCTCCTTTATTTATCGGTAACGAAAAAAAATACCTTGCAGAATGCATTGATACTACTTTTGTCTCGAGTGTGGGCAAGTTTGTCGATCGCTTTGAGGAGCAGGTTGCTTCCTATACCGGCTCAAAAAGAGCTGTTGTCTGTGTGAGTGGTACTAATGCATTGCACATGGGTATGCTTCTTGTCGGTGTTGAGCGTGATGATGAAGTTTTAACTCAGGCTCTTACTTTTATTGCTACCTGTAACGCCATCAGTTATATTGGCGCACATCCTGTATTTCTTGATGTGGATAGAGATACTTTGGGTCTTTCTCCTCTTGCTGTGAAAAGGTGGTTGTCTACGCATGCGGAAGTAAGGAATGGACAGTGTTATAATAAGAAGACGGGACGCCGTATCAAGGCTTGTGTTCCTATGCATACGTTCGGGCATCCTATGAAGATTGACGAATTGTCGGCAGTGTGCAACGAATATCATATAGAACTTGTCGAGGATGCGGCCGAAAGTATCGGCAGTTTCTATAAAGGCCGTCATACGGGTACTTTCGGAAGAGTGGGAGCCATCAGTTTTAATGGTAATAAAACGATCACCACCGGTGGTGGGGGTATGTTGCTTTTCCAGGACGAAGAGCTGGGCAAGTTTGCCAAACATTTGACGACCCAAGCCAAAGTTCCGCACCGTTGGGCATTTGTTCATGACCATATCGGTTACAATTACCGTATGCCTAATATCAATGCCGCATTGGGTTGTGCCCAAATGGAGAATCTTGACAGGTATGTTGTCAATAAACGTGAGACAGCGGAACGGTACCGTGAATTTTTCTCTCGTATTCCTGATGTTGAGTTTGTTGTTGAGCCTGCGAACAGCCGTTCTAACTATTGGTTGAACGCTGTACTTCTGAAAGACCGCCGGGCCCAACAATCTTTCCTTGAATATACGAACGATCATGGCGTAATGACCCGCCCCGTTTGGGAATTGATGAACAGGCTTGATATGTTTCGGGGATGTGAGACGGATGGTTTGGAGAATACTGTGTGGTTGGAAGAAAGAATTGTGAATATACCAAGTAGTGTTCGTTTGGGACTATGAAGCCTTTAATTTTAGTCGGTGGCGGCGGACATTGTAAGTCGGTGATTGATGTCGCTGAGAGTATGGGGCATTCCATCCTGGGTATATTGGATCTTCCGGAAAATGTCGGCCATTTCATCTTAGGCTATCCTGTTCTCGGTACTGATGATGATATCCCCTTATTTGTGGATCAGGCTGATTTTATTGTTACTGTCGGATTTATAAAGGAATCTTCTCTACGATTGAAGATTCATGATAAAATACGAACTTCCGGCGGACATTTTGGTACCCTGATTGCTTCCACCGCTTATGTTTCCAGACATGCTCAGATCGGTGCGGGTACTGTGGTCATGCATCATGCCTTTGTGAATGCCGGTGCACGGATTGGCAGTGGTTGTATCATCAATACTTTTGTAAATGTGGAGCATGATGCCCTGATCGGTGACAATTGTCATATATCAACCGGTGCTATGGTTAATGGAGATTGCAAGGTCGGCGAAGGGGCTTTTTTGGGCAGCCAGTCGGTAATGGTGAATGGTACATCCATCATTTCCGGTTGTATCATCGGTGCGGGTTCGGTAGTACGTAAGGATATTCTGGAAAAGGGAATTTATTCGGGTAATCCCGCAATCTTGAAAATAAAAACACACGATGGATTGTAAATATTTGATTATAGACGAGCAGGACTCTATTTTATCGGCTTTAAAACAAATGGATTCAATTAATAAAAAGTTATTAGTTGTCTATAGTAAAAGTAAGTTTAAAGGCTTGTTAAGTATCGGGGATATTCAGAGAGCTATTATTTCTAATATACCTTTAGACGTTGCTGTATCTCACATAATTAGGAAGAATATAACTATAGCTCATATTGATCAGTCAGAGAAAGAAATAAAAGAGCTGATGTTGAAATATCGAATGGAGTTTTGTCCTGTTATAGATTATTCTGGGAATATGGTTCGCATTATTATGTGGGAAGAACTCTTTCAAAACGAAGCGCCTTTTTCTACTGAGAAATTTGATTTACCTATTGTTATTATGGCAGGTGGGCAGGGAACACGTTTAAAACCGTTAACAAATATTATTCCTAAGCCATTAATCCCTATTGGAGAGAAAACTTTTATGGAGGATATTATGGATCGTTTTGTTAAATGTGGAAGTAATAACTTTTATGTTTCTGTAAATTATAAAGCAGATGTTATCAAACATTATTTTTCTACTCTCAAAGATTCGTCATATCGAATAAACTATTTTCAAGAGAATGTGCCCTTGGGAACTGCTGGTAGCTTAACATTAATGAGAGATAAAATACACACTACCTTTTTTGTGTCCAATTGTGATATTATAATTAATGAAGATTACAGTCAGATACTGAAGTATCACAAAGAAAATAAAAATGAATTGACTGTTGTTGCGGCTCTTAAAAATTATCCAATAGCTTATGGCGTTCTTTATACTAAGGAAAATGGTCTGTTAGATTCAATCGTAGAAAAGCCTGACTTGACTTTTAAGATAAATACGGGACTGTATATTCTTGAACCCAACTTATTGGATGAGATTCCAGAAGGACAATTTTATCATATAACTTCTCTAATAGATAAACTAAGAAAAGAAAATAGAAGAATAGGGGTTTTTCCTGTTAGTGAAAAATCTTGGATTGATGTAGGTAATTGGAATGAGTATTTCTCAATTATTAATAAATAGTCAATTATTATAGGCATGAAGGTTCTAATAATTGGAAATCGAAGTCATCAGTTTATATACAATTATGTGAAGACTCTAAAAAAAGTTTATCTTAATTCAGATTTAGAAATTGATATTCTTTCTCAAGATAGTTCAGATCTCTTTTTTCCTTCTGATAAATTTTATAATAATATTTATGCTTTAATAGTACCGTCTTTTTTTCAAAAAAATCGTTTCTTAAAAGTTCTTTATCAACATATATTGTTTCGTAAATATATTAAAAGACTTGATTTTTATGATGTAGTTCATATTCATTATGTTGAGAATATAATAGTACGAGATATTAGGTTCTTTTCGAAATATATCCGTGGAAAGTTAATTGTTTCAATATGGGGAAGTGATTTTTTACGTGCATCGGAAGATAGGAAAAAAAATATGACTGTGCTATTTAATAGAGCAGATCATATAACTATTGCATCGGATAAAGTTATAGAAGAATTTAAAGCTTGTTATCAAAAGAGTTCTTTTCTTTCCAAGATCGTTTTATGTCGTTTTGGGTTGGAACCTTTAGAAAGTTTGATTTCGATTTTAAGGAGTGGTGCAAATGCAAGAATTAGTAAATCTAAAATAGGATTATGTGCAGACAAAATAGTAATAACTATTGGATATAATGCTAGTAGGTTACAACATCATATTGATATTATAGAGAATATAGAACGATCTCCTTTGCTGTCTCCCTTTCATGATAAGGTAGAATTTCTTTTACCTGTAACCTATCCCAAAGATGCCGAATATATTGGTATAATAAAAAAAACAGTTCTTAATTCGAAGTTTCATTATAATGTAATTGAACAATTTTTGTCTGATGAAGATATTGCACATTTAAGAGTTGCATCTGATATTTTTATTCAGCTACAACCTACAGATATGCTTTCTGGATCGATGTTAGAACATTTAAGTGCGCAGAATATAGTTATAACAGGTTCGTGGTTACCTTATGATTGTTTAGATCAGTGGGGCGTTTTTTATAGGAAAATAGATTGTTTGGAATTAATATCAAATGAATTACATGATGTTTTGAACAAATTTGTTCCTTATAAAAAGCTCACTTGTAAGAATTCAGATATAATAATAGACAAGTTTAGATGGAATAATGTAATTCACGATTGGCTGGATTTGTACATGAAAAGATATGATAATAAAGAAAGTTTTTAAGAAGGTCTATCATTTAATTTATCCTCATAGAGTGAGATTTAAGCATGGCCAACGTTTTTACAGTAACTCTTTAATTGATACATTATTTCCAGAACTAGTGGAAATAGGTGATGATTTTATTTCTGCACCAGGATCTATTATATTGGCACATGATGCTAGTACTCTTTGGCATACAGGTAAGTATCGAGTACAAAGGACTAAAATAGGGAATCGTGTTTTTTTAGGAGCTAATAGTATTATTTTACCAGGAGTTGTAGTAGGTGATGATGTGATAATAGGCTCAGGAAGTGTTGTCACTAAAGACATAGCTTCTAATTCTGTTGTAGCAGGAAATCCTGCAAGAGTTGTTTCCACTATTAGTGAATATATTGATAAATGCGAGCAGCGTAAAATTCTTTATGCTCCTAATGAGAAATTTATTGATTTAATTACTAGAGGTGAAATAATTACTGAAGAACGACAAAATGAATTGAGGGACACTATTTATACTCAGCTGAAATGAAAAGAATGTGTTTGTCACTTATAGGTGATATCTGTTTTCCCGAAGAATTTAAACAGATTTTTACTTTAGATGGAAAGTTTCTAATTACAAGAAGTTTAGGATCCGATTGGTGTTTTGAGATGAGTGGGGAAAGTATGTTTTATGCATTATGTGAGATAGAGAAATCTCAAAAAGAATCTCTTTCTGATTATAAATTAAGAATAATAGAAGCCATTGATAGACGTATAACTTGGGGTAATGGAAAACTATTGCATCGTAGCTTTACAGGAGATTATGATATACAATTTCGTTCGACAAATTCTGCATTGAGAACGCTGTTGTATGCTTGTGAAGATGGATTTGATACAGATAAAAATATCAGAATCATAGCAAATGAACAATTTAAATATTTTTTTGAATGGAAAGAAGGTATTTGGTTTTGCCATGATTCAAGTGAGTATGGTGGAAAAACCCCCTTTTCACATATTAGATCAAAAGTGGCAGGTAAGAGTTGGAGGAATACTTTAACCTTGAATACTCATATTGATTCTTTGAATACACTTCTATTACTAAAATTCTATAGGAAAGAACATCTTCTTAACTTTGATTTAGACTATTGGATAAACAAAGGTCTTATTTCCATAAATCAACTTTTGGAATTAACTAATAAAGGAAAAATGATGAATAAATTGCAGGCAATGGATAATTATTGCTTGAATTTATTTTTGAAAGAACAACATAATTCTTTTTTGATTGATTGCGTATATGAAAAAATTGTTCATCCTATAATTTTTAAACTTGTATTTCCTACTGTCTTTTTTAATAATGGTTTTATTTCCAGGGATTTATCTGTTTTAAATAGGCATATAGATTATCAGTTAGTCAACATTGTTGATTTTGCTCGATTGCTGAATCTCTACAAAAAAAATAGGGAAACAGAGATACTAACTACAAGTATTTTAAACTATAATGAAATAGGGGATAAATTAGAACGAGCTATTGACTTTGTTGAAAATAATAAATCTCTGTTGAATTACATCCAATCTAGTGATTTACAAAGAGCTTGGTATGCAGAGATGTATTATGCAATGTCAAATATAAATTCTAAGTATATAAAAATGGCACAGAATCTTTATTCTGATCAGTTATATTGTTCCGAGAGCCCCTTTTATAAATTGGATTTTTTGAATGAAAAGAATTAATTCAGATTTTATTTCAGGTTTTATCAAGAGAGGAGGTTTTTCTGTCTTTTTCTCTACAGCTTTGGTAAAGATAAGTGCCGCACTACTTTCTATTATTGTTGTGCAATTACTTACTAAAGAAGACTACGGAATATTATCTTACGTATTGTCTATATATGCCATAGCAATCGTTATTGCAGGATTTGGAGGGAATTATTCGTTGTTAAGATTTGGTTCAATTGTGAATTCATTCTTGAAAAAAAAACAGTATTATTATTATACTCAAAGGGTTGGGATAAACTATACTTCAATTGTTGTTGCTATTATAGTTGTTTATTCTTTTTTTCTACCTGAGGGTATGAAGAATGAGTGGCTTTTAATTGTTTATATGTGTCTAGGATTGTATAGCTTTTATATTTTAGAAACAATGCGTAGTTATTTCCGAATTGTAAATTTAAATAGAACCTATTCTAAAATAAACGTGTACAATTCTGTTATATTATTATTACTGACGGTTTGCTTGACTTTGTTTTTTAAGAACTATGGCTATATTACTGCTCTTATATTAGCACCGTTATTGACTTTCTTTTTGTTTAGGAAAAAAATCTCTTATATACAATTTAGTAACCCGATTGAGATTTCTAAAAAAGAATATTGGGGATATGGAATACATACAAGTGTTAGTGCAATTGCTAACCAGATTATTTTCTCTATTGCTCCTTTGCTTTTAGGTATATTGAATGAACCGGAACACAGTATAGCAAGTTTTAGGGTTGCCACTATAATACCTTTTAATCTTTTAACTCTACCTGGAATTTTGATGATCTCTGATTTTAGCTATTTATCTAGGAACTATATGGATAGTAATTGTTTAAAGCGATATTATTATAACTATCTGAAAGTGGTAATTCCTATTTCATTTATAGTCTTTTTATTATTGATTATATATGGGGATTTTGTGGTAGAGAATCTATTTGGGGCACAATATAATGATTGTGTATATATGTATAAGATGTTTATGGTTGCAACATTTGTTACATATATTTTTCGGAATCCATTAGGAAATATATTACTCGCTGTTGGAAAAGCAAAGTGGAATGGATATAATACTTATGCTTTTTGCTTTTTATATATTATTTTCTCACTTATATTTTATCAATATTGGGGTGTTATAGCAATTGTTTATGGTTTGTGCGCTACATTTATTTTGTCAGGTATAGTTTCTCTTTTTTTGTTTTATTACTATATAAAAGGTTTGCGGTAAAGGTCGATGTTTCCTTATTTTCTTATATATTTTTTCTTACTGGTCTTTTGCTCTTTAGGAAGTGTTACTAAAAATCGCTTTTTTCTAATTTGTGTATTTATTCTTTTTTCCATTTTCTCTGGGTTTAGGTATTATGTAGGAGTCGATTATATTAATTATGTGAAAATATATAATCTTGAAGAGGGGTATGGAAGTCGAGAATTAGGATTTAACTTGATTCTATATTTTTTGCGATATATCGGGGCTAGCTATCAATTCATGTTTTTTATAATGGCTGTTGTCATGCAAATACTGGTATATAATGTTATTAAACGATATAATTACAGTGTTTGGATTTCAGTTTTTATTTATTATTGTATTTCTCCGTTTTATATTGCAACCTTTAATGGGATGAGGCAATACTTAGCAATCGCTGTTTTTATTGTTGCATTAAAGTATATTGAACAAAAAAAAATATTTAAGTATATCGTTTCTCTTTTGTTGGGAGGATTCTTCTTTCATGAATCGATTTTAGTTTTTATTCCTTTATATTATATATTAAATAAGACTATATCTATAAAAGGCAAATTACTTGCGTTTTTGTTGACTATTGCGGGTAGCTTGGCTATAGATAAACTTATTTCCTATACTCCATATATTGTGTATTTGACAAGAGATCGAGAAACTCATATAAGCTCATTCACTTATATTTTTGCGGGCATTTCAATCTTATTTATCATCTTTTGGAATAAGCTTAATTCTTTTAAAAGTAAGCTTATAATGGAGAATATGAATCTTTTTTGTTTTTTGTCATTATTAGTAGTGTTACTTCAATCTAATGGAGTGCTTATTCAAATGACTCTCCGAATGAATAGTTATTTCTTCTTTGTGTATATCATATTGGTTCCAGCCGTTATATCATCTATAAAGAATGTCCATATGCGTATTGGTATGTATTTCAGCCTTCATTTAGTGCTGTTATTATACCTTGTCCGTACCATTTGTTTTAATGGACATTTGTATGATTTGGTTCCTTATTCTATGAATTTCAACTTATTTAAATAAATATCATATTATGAAGATTGCTGTTATTGGCCTTGGATATGTAGGTCTGCCTTTGGCTCGCTTATTTTCAACAAAATATCAAACAATAGGTTTTGATATGAATCAGAAACGAGTAGAATCTTTAATGGGGGGGCATGATACTACTTTAGAAGTTGCTGATGTTTTGTTACAATCAGCTTTAGATAGTGGTTTTAAATGCACTTCTAACTTGGAAGATATACGTGATTGTAATTTTTATGTAATAGCTGTACCAACACCGGTCGATAGAAATAATCGCCCTGATTTAACACCGTTGATATCAGCTAGTGAAACTGTGGGAAAAGTAATTTCAAAGGGCGACATAGTTGTTTATGAATCGACTGTGTATCCGGGGGTTACTGAAGAAGAATGTTTACCTGTTGTAGAACGTGTATCTGGATTAAAATTTAATCTCGATTTTTTTGCTGGCTATTCACCAGAAAGAATAAATCCAGGTGACAAAGAACATACTGTTGAAAAAATAAAGAAGGTGACATCCGGATCTACTCCAGAAATTGCTGACATAGTAGATAAAGTATATAATTCTGTTTTGATAAATGGAACACACAAAGCTCCTTCTATCAGAGTTGCTGAAGCATCTAAAATCATAGAGAACTCTCAACGTGATGTTAATATTGCATTTATGAATGAATTAGCGAAAATATTTAATGCAATGGATATTGATACCAATGATGTGATTGAGGCTGCTTCGTCAAAATGGAATTTTATAAAATTGAGACCAGGATTAGTTGGTGGACATTGTATTAGCGTTGATCCATATTATTTGATACAAAAAGCGCAAGTGTATGGGGTTTTACCAAGAATAATGTCTTCAGCCCGGCGATTAAATGATGGTATGGGCGATTATGTTGCTAATCAAGTAATCAAGTTGATGAATAAAAAGGGAGTATTGGTGAAAGATTCTAATATATTACTACTTGGTATTACTTTCAAAGAGAATTGCCCTGATATACGCAACACAAAAGTTGTTGATATATATTCAACTTTGTTAGAGTATACTAAGAATATTTCCGTTTATGATCCTTGGGCAAATGCAGAAAAAGTGTATGAAGAGTATGGTATTCGTATGATTGATAATGTTAATGAAAAAAAATACGATGCTATAATATTGGCGGTTGGACATAATGAGTTTAAAACAATTGATATAAAAGCACTTGGCAATGATATTTCTGTTGTTTTTGATGTCAAATGCTTCTTAGACAGAGCAATTGTTGATGGACGGCTGTAAGATTAATATGATTTCTGGATTAGTTAGTGTCATTATTCCAACTTATAAACGTCCCAATATGTTGGGACGAGCTATAGACAGTGTACTCGGTCAAAGCTATACTAATATAGAGGTGGTGGTTGTAGATGACAATTCTGATGGTGATAAATATCGATTGGAAACAATCCAATATATGGAAAGGTATGCTAACGATTATAGAGTTAAATATATAAAACATAAAACAAATCAGAATGGCTCTGCCGCTCGTAATACAGGTATTCAAAACTCTGTAGGAGAGTATATTGCTTTTCTTGATGATGATGATTATTTCTTAAAAGATCGAATAAAGGAAGCCATACATTTTCTACAAAATTCAAGTGCAGATTGTGGTGGTACTTGTTGTAATTACGTAAAGAAATATAAAAATAAGATATATAAAGTAAGTCGAAACGTGGGCTGCTTTAATTCATGTTATGAGTTGTTGTCAGCACAAATTGATTATGCTGCTGGTTCTACTTTAATAATTAAAAGGGAGATATTAAATAAGGTGGGGTTGTTTGATATTTCTTTTAAGCGGCATCAGGATTGGGAGTTTTTGATTCGTCTATTTAGATTCTATCAAATAGAAATTCTTCCTTATGTAGATGTAGTGATTTGTGCTGATGGAATAAGAAATACACCTCGTACTGATGTTTTGTTGGAGGTGAAGAGGAAGTTGTTACAAACGTTTGCCACTGATATCGAAATATTGGGGACTCAAGAGCAGGCTGATATTTATCAGGCACAATGGAAAGAAATTATATATAATTATTTAAAAGAGAAAAAATATAGTACAGCTATCGCTTTTGCTCAAAAGAATATTTCAAAGACTTCCTTTAGGAAGAGGGATATACTTAATGCTATATTGTCTTGTATCGTTGGTATCATTCCATCTTTTATGATTGTAGTGTATTCAATTTATGATCTTAAGTTTAACAGATTAAAAAAAGATATTATATAATTATATTCATGTTATATGTTATCATGTCTTTGTATGCGAAAGACACTTTATTGAAAGTTCAAGAAGCGATAGAAAGTTTGCTTAATCAGACATATACTTCTTTTTATTTATATATTATTTGTGATGGTCCTATAGAAAATGGTGTAGCTTCCTATGTAACTAATTTGTTAACAGAACAAATCTGTATAAATACGAGAGAAAAGAATCTGGGGTTGGCTTATTCATTAAATGAGTTGTTAGATGTTGTCTTGAAAAAGGAGGATTGTACCTATATTGCTCGTATGGATGCTGATGATATTTCCATGCCGGAACGTTTTGCAAAGCAGATCGCATTTATGGACTCACATTCAGATGTTGATTGTCTTGGTACTTGGGCAATAGAAATTGATAATGAGGGAAAAGAATACTTCCGAAAAAAAATGCCGACAACCCATGAGGAATGTTTGGAACTATTTAAAAAGCGGGATTGTATGATTCATCCTACTGTGATGTTTCGGCGTTCATATTTTGAGAAAGCTGGTTTATATCCGGAAGACACTTACTTTGGAGAAGATACTATGATGTGGGCTAAGGGTTTTAAAAGTGGATGTAAATTTGCCAATGTACCCGAATACTTATTCAAATTTAGATTAGATTTAAACTTTTTCGAAAGAAGGCGGGGGTGGAAACATGCCAAATCTATTTATACCTTACGTCGTCGCGTCAATAGAATGTTGGGGTTTGGATGGAAAGAAGACTGTTATGCTTTGCTGTATGCTATGGCTAAATTAATGCCTAAATCAGTTCTTGATATAATCTACAAAACAGTTCGTTAATTTTACTTTTCTTATAAAATATATAACTCATGAAAATACCATTTTCACCACCTTATATTGACGAGGCGGTCATCAACGAAGTCGTTGATTCGTTACGTTCCGGTTGGATCACATCCGGTCCGAAAGTGAAGGCTTTGGAGGAAGAAATAAAATCTTTCTCGGGAGCAAAGGAAGTACTTTGTGTCAATTCCTGGACATCAGGAGCTATTATGATGTTGCGTTGGCTGGGAGTGAAGGAGGGAGATGAAGTAATTGTTCCTGCTTATACTTATAGCGCAACGGCATTGGCCGTGCTTCATGCCGGGGCTAAACCGGTGATGGTGGATTCCGGAATGGATTTTAATATCTCGGTAGAGGCTGTTCGTAAAGCTATTACTGCTAAAACAAAGGCAATTATCCCGGTAGACATTGCCGGTTTTCCTTGCGATTATGAAAAGATCATGGCACTGGTACAGGAATCTGAAATGATAAAATTGTTCCGTGCGGAATCTCCCGTGCAAGAAAAATTAGGACGTATCTTGGTGATGAATGATGCTGCACATTCTTTGGGGGCACGTTACAGTAACCGGCAGCGTACCGGTTGCGAAACTGATGTGGCTATCTTTTCACTCCATGCCGTGAAGAACGTGACTACTGCCGAAGGCGGAGCCATTTGTTTGAACTTGCCCAAGCCGTTCGATAATGCAGAGCTGTATAAAGAACTCCGGATGATGAGCCTGAACTGCCAGACTAAGGATGCTTTTTCGAAATCGAAAGCCGGGGGATGGCGTTATGATATTGTCGGTTTCGGAATGAAAATCAATATGGCCGATGTGAATGCTGCCATCGGACTGGCGCAAATACGGGAATATCCGGAGTTACTGAAGGAGCGGAAGAGGGTGTTCAATACTTACAATGATGCTTTTTCGACTTGTGACTGGGCTATTGTGCCGCCTTCTGTAGATGGAGAAAAGGAAAGCTCTTATCATATTTATGCTTTGCGTGTGAAAGACTTTACAGAAGAGCAACGTGACCGGATGATTGACGAGATCGCTAAACGTGAAGTGGCTGTGAATGTACATTTTATACCGATGCCGATGTTGTCGTTCTTCAAATCGATGGGATATGATATGAATGATTATCCACAGGCTTATCAGAATTTTAAGGGTGAGATATCATTGCCGATATATCCTCAACTGGATAGTGAAAAATTGAATTTCATTATTGATACTGTAAAGGCGGCCTATACGACCGTAATCGCAGAAAACAGATAGTATATTTACAAACACTAAACAGATAAGCTTCTTGATTCGTTTTTTTGATATTGTTTTTTCCCTTTTGGGAATTCTTCTGCTTTCTCCCATTTTTCTCTTTCTTTATATAGCCATCTGCCTTGAAAGTAAAGGAGGCGGTTTCTATAAACAACTTCGTGTGGGACAATACGGGCGGGATTTTTATGTCTATAAATTCCGTTCAATGCGTGTGGGGGCTGATAAGAAGGGACTGATAACGGTGGGGGGGAGAGATCCCAGAATAACCCGTACCGGGTATTTTATCCGGAAGTATAAATTAGATGAATTACCCCAGTTGTTCAATGTACTGAAAGGTGATATGAGTCTGGTGGGACCACGGCCTGAGGTTCGTAAGTATGTGGATTTGTATACTGATGACCAGAAAAAGGTATTGAGCGTACGTCCCGGAATTACGGATTATGCTTCTATTGAATATGTGGATGAAAATACGATTCTTGGAAAGGCTTCGGATCCCGACAAGGCATATATAGAACAGATTATGCCCGATAAAATACGGTATAATATGAAATATATATGTAATCGTTCGGTGAAGGAATATTTAAAAATTATATTTCTGACATTTTGGAGCATCATTCGTTAGATACGTTTTTAAAGAAAGTGGGGAAAATCCTTCTTTTTGTTTTTGTACCTTATTACGTGAGAAAGAAGAAGGAGGAGTAGCTCGGGAGTAAGTTCCGGAAAGAAATTAATTCAATAAAAGAGAAAGGATCAGCAATTGCTGATCCTTTCTCTTTTATTGAGCCTCTTGTCGGATTCGAACCAACGACCCCGAGATTACAAATCACGTGCTCTGGCCAACTGAGCTAAAGAGGCGTCATTTCTGTTTTGCGGGTGCAAAGGTAGGAAAAACTTTTAAACTTGCAAATACTTTGGCAAAAAATGCTTCATAAAAATAGTGTTTGATAAATCGGATTCTTTGTTTACTTTTGCAAATCAATTAATTATAGAAAAGTATGAAGAAGAACTTTTTTTATGTATGTGGTCTGTCATTGCTTCTTTGGGGTATGGCAGCATGTTCCGGACAGGGAAAAGCGGATAAAGCAACCGTTGTTGCGGATAGTGTAGTGGTGAAAACGGATAGTGTTGCGGCAGACAGCACAGGATATATTGTGAGAGTAGGAGAGATGGCCCCCGATTTTACTATTACTCTGACAGACGGAAAGCAGATAGAGCTTTCTGCACTTCGTGGCAAAGTGGTGATGTTGCAATTCACGGCCAGTTGGTGCGGAGTATGTCGTAAAGAGATGCCTTTTATAGAGAAAGATATCTGGCTGAAACATCAAAGCAATCCGGAGTTTGCCTTGATCGGTATTGATCGTGACGAACCTCTTGACAAAGTGATTGCATTTGGTAAGTCGGTAGGGGTGACTTACCCGTTGGGATTGGATCCGGGAGCGGATATATTTGCAAAATATGCATTGCGTGAATCGGGTATCACCCGCAATGTACTGATAGACCGGGAAGGTAAGATTGTGAAGCTGACTCGTTTGTATAACGAAGAGGAATTTACTTCACTGGTAAATCAAATTGATGAAATGCTGAAGAAATAAGTTGAACAAGCAGGGGGGATTTTTTGTTTTTAACATGGAATCACCCCATCTTTTTATTGTATGGCTATAACGATTATTATTCTCGTACTGTCGGCTGCCTTTTTCATGAGTGGAAAGGTACGTTCTGACTTAGTGGCATTGTGTGCGCTGGTATTATTAATACTTTTCAATATCCTTACTCCGGAGGAAGCGCTTTCGGGCTTTTCCAATTCTGTTGTTATCATGATGATCGGTCTGTTTGTGGTGGGCGGAGCTATTTTCCAAACGGGGCTGGCAAAGATGATCAGTAGTCGTATCCTGAAGTTTGCGGGAACAAGCGAGTTGAAACTCTTTGTACTGATCATATTGGTGACAGCGGCTATCGGTGCTTTTGTCAGCAATACGGGAACGGTGGCGTTGATGCTGCCTATTGTGGTCAGCATGGCCATGAGTGCCAATATCAATGTAAGCCGTCTGCTGATGCCTCTTGCTTTTGCCAGCAGTATGGGTGGTATGATGACGTTGATTGGTACTCCGCCTAACCTTGTGATACAGAATGCCTTGATTGAAGCCGGATATGAACGGCTCTCTTTCTTTACCTTCACTCCCGTGGGACTGGTATGTGTTACTGTCGGTCTGATTGTGCTGATCCCGCTGAGCAAGATATTCCTGACGAAGAAAACAGATAAAGAAACGCGGGGAAAGCATAAGAATAAGTCGCTTCAGGAATTGGCGGGGGAATATCAGTTATCGCAGAACCTGTATAGGGTGGAGGTCGAAGAATCTTCAGGAATTGTCGGTAAAACAATACAGGAGTTAGGGATTCCGCAGAGGTATCATGTGACAATTCTGGAAGTGCGTCGCCGATCGGTTTCATCCCGACACTTTTTTAAGACAAAAAAGCAGGAGATGGCAGAAGCGGGAACCCTGATTGAAGCAGAAGATATTCTTTATGTATTAGGGGAGTTTGAGAACGTGAAACGTTTTGTTGGTGAGAATCGTCTGGCTTTATTGGATACACATAAGACGGAAGGTAATTTGCATAATACGGATGAAGGTTTCGATTTTCAGGAGATAGGCATTGCCGAAATCTTGTTGCTGCCTACTGCCAATTTGATAAACAAACCGGTAAAAGCTTCCGGATTCAGGGAGAATTACAGCATTAATATATTGGGAATTCAGCGCAAGCGTGACTACTTGTTGAAGAACCTGAAGGATGAAAAAATGCATTCGGGAGATGTCTTGCTGGTACAGGGAAGTTGGGCAAACATTGCCAGGCTTGGTGAAGACCAGTCGCAATGGGTCGTTCTGGGGCAACCATTGGCTGAAGCAGCTAAAGTGACCTTGAACCATAAAGCACCGGTAGCGGCACTGATCATGTTGGGGATGATTATAACCATGATGTTCGACTTTATTCCGGTGGCCCCTGTGACGGCAGTAATTGTCGCAGCTCTGCTGATGGTGCTGACCGGATGTTTCCGCAATGTGGAAGAAGCTTATAAAACAATCAACTGGGAGAGTATTGTATTGATAGCGGGAATGTTGCCCATGTCATTGGCATTGGAGAAAACCGGGGCTTCGGAAGTGGTGTCGCAATCATTGGTGAACGGTCTGGGTACTTACGGGCCTTTTGCTTTGTTGGCAGGCATCTATTTCACTACTTCGCTGATGACGATGTTTATCAGCAATACGGCTACTGCGGTGCTGCTTGCTCCTATTGCGCTTCACTCTGCCGTACAGTTGGGACTGAGTCCCTATCCGTTTTTGTTTGCCGTGACGGTGGCGGCGAGTATGTGTTTTGCTTCACCTTTCTCCACGCCGCCTAATGCACTGGTGATGCCGGCAGGACGCTATACATTTATGGATTATGTAAAAGTTGGTCTTCCGTTGCAGATCATTATGGGCGTGGTGATGGTGTTCGTGTTGCCGTTATTGTTTCCGTTTTAGTCTTTTAGGAGGACTGGTTATCGGGAGTTTTCATGCCTGCCCGGTCACGGGACAACAGTCAGTTTGGCCAGGTAGTCATAATGTTTGCCCTCTTTTATCATTTCGGCCTTGAAGCCATTGTCGGCAGCATAGGCACTGAGGGTCTGGAAGTCGATATACAGCCAGTCGAAAGAATCACCTTGAATGTCTTTGTACTGCATGCGGAAGTCGATTTCTCCATAATAATCTCCGGCCAGGTCGATCAGGAAACTTCCGTCTTCATCTTCGAACAGATAGCGGAGGTCACTTGAATCCATCAGGATGCAACCATTCGGGCGGAGTATTTGTTTCATCTTACGGAAGAAGACAGGCATATTCTCCAAGCGTCCGATGATACCGGAACCGTTCATCAACATCAGTATGGTATCGAAAGTATCGGCAAAGTGTTCGTCGAACAGATTAATCTGGCGGGCATCTTTTATTCCCCGTTGTTTCATTACTTCGACGGACAAGGGAGATATGTCGATGGCAGAAACTTCTTTGCCGGCTTTCTGAAGAGCAAGGGCGTGGCAGCCACTTCCGGCGCCTACGTCGAGTATTCTTCCGGTAGCCATCTGAAGAGCTGTGCGTTCGAGCAGGGGCATCTGTCCGGCTTCGCGGAAAAGTTGTTTGACGGGTATTTCGTCTTCATCGAACTGAGAAGAAAATACACGCAGTCTGTCTGCCTTGTGATTGTGATAATAATCGGCTATGGCGGCACCCATCGGGTCTTTTTCTGCCGGGAGCAGGAATGTATCCATTGATTGGTTTTTAGTTGTTACAGCGGGCAAAGATAGGGAATTCACAGAAAAAGAGTATCTTTGTCCACGGAAAATATAGAATAAGAAAGGAAAGATTATGAGTTTAGAAGATGCAATTATGGGTGGGATTGTCTTTAAAGGAAAGAAAGAAGGCCCGAAAAAAGATGAAAATAAAGTGAAAACAAAAGCGAAGAAAACAACTTATATAAAGGGAACCCATGGTTCCGGGGCAGCCAAGATGAAAGCTGAAATCCGGAGAAAGCGGGCGAATAGACATAAACGGTAAATAACGATGAACGATAAACTGTTTGCAATATTAATGTGCAGCCTGTTTATCGTTCATTGTTTAGAAACATGCGTCGTTTATCGTTTTAGAACCGCTCCGGCAATATTTCGATCCAGTAATCATCCGGATCGTTGATAAAATACAGTCCCATGGCAGTATTCTCAAAGCATACGCAGTTCATTTCTTTGTGATATTGGCGTATGGCATCATAATCTCCCGTTACACGGAAGCAGAGATGGCTTTCGTTCTCTCCCAATTCATATGCTTCGGTATGGTCTCTCAGCCAAGTGAGTTCCAATAAGAATCCGGTGGTGCTATCTGTGAGATATACCAGGATAAAGGAGCCGTCGGCGGCTTCTTTCCGGTGATGTTCTTTCAGTCCCAGTGCTTTTTCGTAGAAAGCAATGCTGCGTTCCAGATCAGTCACATTGATGTTAAAGTGGTCAAATCTACTTTTTATTTCCATTGTTGCTAAGTTTATTTTGTTTTAGGTTAAAATAGAACTTATAAAGTTGCACCACAGATTATACTGATTAGAGCAGATTGTTTATATTAATAATCTAATTAAAATTCAATCTGTGTTTATCCATGTAATCTGTGGTGGCTGATTTATTTCATAAATGCTTTTGTTATTTTACCTGCATAAGTTCTGGGCTGTCCTTCCATTGGTGTCGGGGCAGGCAGCTTCTGACATTCCAGTATGACAGACGGCTCGCTTTGTCCTGTAGGATAGAAACGTATGCTATATGTCTCTGCTTTCTCCAATTGCTCGTAAGGCTGGTCGGGCGAGAGGATACTGAATACAACAGGGCTTCCGGAAATTTTTCCTATGGATCCTCCGGCGTTAGCTGTCATCATGGTCATGTTGAAAGGATCGGAGCCGATAGCGATCACCAGTCGGCCTGCACCCATCTGGATGGCGTTGGCAGGAACTTGATCGGGAGCTACTTCTTTATAGCCCGGCATTGTGCTTGGAGGGGTAACAGGGATTGCGGGGGTAACCGTAGCTGCTTTTTCTACCTTTTCAGTTTCTTTTTCACCACCGATTACCACAACTTTCGGAGCGGTCACTACTGCCGGCTTTTTTGGAGCGGTTTCTGCTGCTGCGGCTTCCTGAGGTTTTTGGCTCAGTGCTTTTGCTGCCTCTTCAAAAAGGTTATCGGCAAAGTCTACCGTCTTCCTGCGCCATTTGGCAAGACCACGTACCAGTTTGGTTTTGGTTTTATTCAGAGCAAATTTATCGGTGATCCATTCTTCGGCTGTATATTTTTCTTTTTCACGATAAGTGTAGCGAATTTTTTCTATTTCCATTGTGCACTTCTGCGGCTGGCAGTTAACGGTGATTTGATAGGTCAGCCAAGTACGGTCCAAAGAAAGAGCGGTAGAGCTGAATACCAGCCACTCTTCGCCGGTTGCGGCAATGGCACCTTGGTCTTTATATACCACGCGGCTATTGTTTTTGTTCTGGGCCATGCGTCCGTCAAGCCACTTGAGCATCCGTTCATAGATTTCGTCTTGTGACATACCGGGAATGCTGAATTCGCGGCTGAAAACTACCCGTCCGTCAACTTCGGGCACGGCGCCCGCAAGATATCTGCTGTCATCATCATCTTTGTCATTGTCTGCCCAAAGGGTTGCAGGCAGGCAAATCATAAATAACACGAGAAAAAATTGTGTCAGTTTGTTCATAATCGTATGTTTTATTTGGTTATATCTCAAAGCTTTCGCCCCGGTGAGTGATGGTGATAAAACGGCATCCACCGGCTCCGGCTATAGACCGGAAAGCATTACCTCCCTCGTAGTCTTCGCTGAAGTGCATGGGTACAAATATAGTAGTTTTTATTCGTTCGATGAATTGTTGGGCACCTTTCATATAATCTTTTCCCATTCGGCGGTCGACGGGGAACATTACCAGATCGACGGCCGGAGCAGATTCCCGGAGAAATTTCACTTCTGCCAGAAAGTCGCCTTCGGCTTTGCGTATCTCTTGTTCGGTAGACTCTTCGCTCCAATGCCAATTGTTGAGGTCACCGGCATGGAAGATGCTTTTCCCTTGCAGATGAATCAGGAAGGAGATGCCTACGTCCGTAGAACCGAAAGCCTGAATGCGCAGTGTATCATCTTCGTACTCCTCACCTTTATTAATATAGATCGCATCTTCACTTTGTGCCCGATGATGCTTCAGGATATCTTTTGAGAAGATATAGATGATGTCCGGACGTTGCTCTTTCCAGGTCAGTATTTCCCGGTTAAAATGGTCGGGATGAAAATGTGAGGCAAGTACATACAGCTTGCCGGGTCGTTGGAGCAGACGGTCGTGTACGATACCTTTATTTCGTTCCGTTTCCGAAGAGTCCTTGTAATAATCAATGATAAGGGTTACACCTTCTGCTTCGATGGCAAACCCGCTGTGGTATATATAATCCAGAATCATAAGCGGATGTATTTTATGAATGCAATATTACGTATTATTTGTTGGTTGCGCAAGCACAATAACCGGAAATATCAAGGGGCAAGCCTCTCTTTCCGCCAGCTTCCGTCCGCTTGGAGGGTGTAGAGAAAGCGGTCGTGCAGTCGGTTGGCTCTACCCTGCCAGAACTCGATTCGTTCAGGGGTGACGGCATAGCCTCCCCAGTGTACCGGACGTTCCACTTCTCTGCCTACCCATCGGGCAGCTTCTGCAACGAAACTGCGAATCAATTGCATCCGGCTCTTCAACGGACGGCTTTGAGGAGAGATGCGTGCTCCGATGCGACTTTTGTAGGGGCGTTGGTGGAAGTAGGCATCGGATTCACCGGCAGGGACTTTTGAGGAAATACCTTCAATGTGTACCTGTCTTTCCAGCGCGTGCCAGACGAAAGAGAGGGAAATATACGGATTCTTTGCCAGATGACTGCCTTTACGGCTTTTATAATTGGTATAAAAGATAAATTCTCCGTCATGCAAATCTTTCAGCAATACGGTACGGGTCGATGGTCGCCCTTCGGGGGATACGGTACCTACCAGCATGGCTGTAGGTTCTTCTACCTGTGCATCGATAGCTTCGTGCAGCCATCGGTTGAAAAGAGAAAGCGGGTTGTCGGGAAGATCTCCTTCCTTCAGCCCGCCTTTGGTGTACTCCTGCCGGATGGCAGCGAGGTTGATAGTCTCACTCCCGGCCCCTCTTCCGTGAAGAGGGGAATCAGGATGTGTGGACGTATGATCGGTTGACATAAGCAATTACTTTAAATTTACATCGGTACTTCTATCAGTAATATCTTGGAGTCTTTCAAGGTTTCTATCTCAAAGCTTTTGGTTTCAGAGATTCCCAATCCGTCGCGGCGGGTCAGGATGATATCGTCTATTTTTATTTCTCCTTCGATGAGGAAAACGTAGACTCCCGTATCCGTTCCATGTATCTTGTATTCAAGCGTTTTTCCGGCTTCTGCTTCACCCATCGAGAACCAGGTGTCCTGTAGCAGTTTGGCTGGTGTACTGCCATCCGGTGACAGAATCAGGGCCAGTTCGTTTTTCTTCAGCAACCCCCGGATGTCGTAATCCTGATAGAGTGGGTGGGTGTTTCGCTCTTTGGGCATGATCCATATTTGTAGAAACTCCACAGGTTCCGACTTGCTGCCGTTCATTTCACTATGATAGATGCCTGTTCCGGCACTCATCACCTGAATATCGCCAACAGTGATGGTACGGCTGTTCTTCTTACTGTCTCCGTGTGCCAGAAATCCCTTTAGGGGGATGGAGACGATTTCCATATTCTTATGTGGGTGGGTCTGAAAACCTTCTCCCGGTGCGACACGATCGTCATTCAGCACCCGTAAAGCGCCGAAGTGGATGCGTTCGGGATTATAATATTCATCAAAGCTGAAACTGTGGTGGCTGTCAAGCCAGTCATATAAAGATCGTCCGCGGGTATCCGAGCGGTGAACTACCTTTTTCATAATGTATCCTTTCTTTTAAAATGTATTCTATAAGCCAAACAATTGGGAAGTATAAATGGTTTGAAGCGTTCACTTTTTTATTAGGAACAAGGGGAAGGAGGCGGTTCCAGAAGTGAAACAATCAGGCTCCTGAAATCCGGCAGACAGAAAAGATTTGAATGCGTTCGGTAAATATGAGCCGGAGAAAATTTTGTTGAAAATATTATTATCTTATTTTTGTGCTTCTAAAATCTGCCAATAGTAAGAAGATATGAGAAAGTTATTGTATGTTATTCTGTTAGTACTGCTTCATTGTTTTATATCTCCGGTGTCTGTTTGCGCCGGAACGTTTTCTTTACCGGACAGTTTGATTACAGATGACAACGTATATAAGTATACATTCTCCGACTTTGAAAAAGCGCAGCAGATCATGGAGCAGTTGAGGAAACAGAAGTCGCTTCCTCCGTTCCGCTTGGATGTGGTGGAAGGCGATTTGTATTTCAATGTAGGGCAATACTATTGGGCGTTGAAATTCTATAAGCGTGCTTTGGAAAGTGACTCGGTGCTCAATAGTGATAAAAACTATATGGAACAGGTGCACCGTATGATTTCGTGTTACGACTGTTTGCACAATGAGAATAAAAAGGCACAATATGTGGACTTGCTTTTGAAGAGGGCTGAGCTGTGTGATGATAAAGCGATGCAGTCCGTTGCTCTGTTTAATATGGGGAAGATGCTCTATTATCAGGGTAATAAGGATAAGGGATATGAATTCATGGAGCAGGCGGTAGCGATGATGGAAAAAACAGACTACCCATATAAGTACGATAACCTGCGCTATAATTACAATACTTTGCTGATATTCCAGGAGTCGGACAGGCGTAGTGAAGAGGCCCTGAAAACACTGGCTGCATTAGAAAGGATCGTGACGGAAGAGACCGGCAGTGAGATACCGATGGAGGGATTGAGCGGAAAGGAAAAAAAGGCGATGTACGCCCATTACGCTGTGGTTCTTTTCCGGTTGGGGCGGTCGGAAGAGGCTGACCGCTATTACCGGCTATTTTTGTCAGTAAGTAAGGAATACGATCGCGATGACTACCTGATTATGCCTTATCTGTTCGATCGGAAGATGTATGATCAGGTGATCCGTATGAATTCCGCTCGTGAAAAGGTATATGTTACGCGGAAAGATACGGTAAATTATTATATGGTCACCATTAAGAAGTCCCTCGGGCGTGCCTATCGGGATAAAGGTGATTACCGGACTGCTGCAAGATATTTTGAACAGCTGGCTGTGTTGCGTGATAGCATTAAGGCCAGAGAGCAGAAAAGTGCTGCATTGGAACTGGCAGCGGTTTATGAAACGAATGAAAAGGATATGTTTATTCAGCAGCAAGCCGCTGATATGCGGATGAGGAATGCCTTGCTGATATTTGTGGTCTGTATTGTTTTTCTGTTAGGGGTACTTTTATGGAGAACCATCCGACATAACCGTACCATACGCTGTAAGAATAAGGCAATGGTAGGAACCATCGAGGATTTGCTGGTTCACAAAGAAGAACTCTACCGGAAAAAAGAGGAGAACCATCTATTGAAAGAACAGTTACAGAAAGAGCGGGAAGTACGGGCGTATATAGATGGAAATGCATTGCAGGCAGAAGAGCCCGGAAAGTCGGATGTTCCTGTCGATCCGGAACCCGAGACGGAAGATAACAATGCGGTACACGATAAAATGCTGTTCGACAAACTGGAGCGTGAAATCATTAACCGGCAGTTATATCTTCAGCCGGACTTTTCGAGAGAGGAGTTAATCAAGACAATCTACATTCCCAAGAATAAGTTTGCGCCGCTTTTTAAGCAATATGCCGGAATGAGTTTTTCAAAATACATTAATAATCTTCGCTTGGAGTATGCTGCCAAGATGCTGAAAGATTACCCCGATTATACAGTAGACACGATAGCCCAGGAGTGTGGAATGTCTACCCAATCTTTTTATCGTCTCTTTTCCGGTAAATTTGGGGTGACTCCTACCGATTTCCAGGTAGGAGTACAACGTGTTAGTAATAAGGAAATTACTGAGTGAAAGTGAAAAAATGAGAGACTAAGAGTGAAAAAATGAGAGAATAACCCACTTCAGGTATTTTGATCTGTAAATCTTTCCCTTTACCTTTGAACCACATCAACGAATCTGGTTTAGGTGATGTACTGTACCCAAAATCTGCCGGGAGTTTTCTCCCGGCAGATTATTCTCAGCAAGGCCGGTCACTGCATCAGGCTATTAGAAAATTTCACAGAGTTAATCTTTTAAAAAACACGTATTGTTATGATTAGGAAAGCATTCAAAGTAGGTGATACAATCACCATCAAACGTACCTCACATGCAGGTACTGGTTATCGTTACGCTTTAGTACGCCTGACTGGTGGAGTTGCCCTTGTGGAGGAATTGTCAGAAGATGCCGATACCTTGGGTGGAATGTCTGTACAGTCTTTTACTTTCCAGTTTTTGCAGCCGGGACAGGTAGAGATTCAGTTTGCCTATTATCGTGATGTCACGGGAGTTCTTTACGAAGACGTATTCCCTTATACAGTGGTTACTTCCGAGAAAGCGGATATAATAATAGGAGGCTGGGGAGAATTTGAACCGTTGACGGGTCAGGATAAAGAATTGTTTCAGACCTGCATGACTTTGAAAGGGGTGGATTACACTCCACTTCTGGTTGCCAAACAACTGGTAAGCGGCTATAACTACCGCTTCATCTGTATGACTAAAACAGTAACCCGCGAGCCCAAGTATGGTTTTGCTAAAGTAACTATTTATGCTCCTCTGAAGGGAGAGCCTTTGTTAGAGAGCATTGTGGAATACTGATGAAAAAAGGGTGAACCGAAGGCACATAAATAGAGAATGCTAAATAGTAATCCCGGACATTATGTATTTCATCCGGGTTCCCCCCTTGGATTAAGCCTGCCGTTTCTTGAGAAAGAAGTGGCAGGCATTATTGTTTGTTACACATCACTTTTTCGTGTTGCTCTTTTCTAAGCATTGCCCAGTTTCACTTCATTCACTAAAGGTTTCCGGTTCTTGAAGTCCCGTATGTTCTCCAAAGTCGTTGCTGCAATATTAGCCAGAGCCTCGCGGGTAAAGAATGCTTGATGAGAAGTTACGATCACGTTATTAAATGACAGCAAACGTGCCAGCACATCGTCGTCGATGATACGGTCCGATTTATCTTCGTAGAAGTATTCGCTTTCTTCTTCATAAACATCCAGTCCGGCCGAACCGATCTTTTTATTTTTTAATCCTTCGATCAGCGCATTGGTATGAATCAACTGTCCCCGTCCGGTATTGATGATCATTACTCCGTCTTTCATTTTGCTGATCGAGTAGTCATTGATCAGATACTTTGTCTGTTCAGTGAGCGGGCAGTGCAATGATATGATATCCGAGCTGTGGTATAATTCATCGAGCGTCGTATATACTATCTGGTTCTCCCGTGCAAAGTTATAATCCGGATATAGGTCATAGGCCAATATGTTCATGCCGAATCCTTTGAGGATGTGTATCAGTATTTTTGCAATCTTTCCAGTACCGATGATACCTGCTGTTTTTCCGTGCATATCGAAACCTAACAGTCCATGCAGAGAGAAGTTCCCATCCCGTGTACGCCACGAAGCTCTCGGAATCTTCCGGTTGAGTGAAAGCATCAGGGCAACCGTATATTCGGCTACGGCATACGGTGAATAGGCCGGGACGCGGACAACGGTTACTCCGTTTTCGGCAGCGGCTTTTAAGTCTACATTATTATATCCGGCACAGCGAAGAGCGAGTAATTTTACCCCGTTGGCGGCCATTGTTTTTATTACTTCAGCATCAGCTGTGTCGTTCACGAAAATGCAGACAGCATCCACTCCTTGGGTCAGCAGCACGTTGTGCCGGTTCAAGTGACCTTTGAAAAATCGGAGTTCGAATCCGAATTCTTTGTTTTTTTCATTGAAAGAAGCTTCATCGTAGGGTTTGGTACCAAAAAATGCGATTGTATATGCCATAGTTTTCTTATTTTATATTCTATAATATAAAAACGTTTAGCAATGGAGTAATGTTTGGCTTTCTGAGTGTCTTTTCTTATGATGTTTTCTTATTCGTTTCAATCGAAACAGTTTGTGTTTTCAATTAATTTGTTGGTGAAAACGTAATTAGATGCACAGAAATATTCGTCATGTGCAATATTATTGTACCTTTGCGCCCGAAATAACTTAAAAAAGATTTAGATGAGAAAATTATTCTTGATTAGCATCGGGTTGCTAATCGTTTCAACTTCAACTTTTGCGGGAGGTCTCCTGACAAATACCAATCAGCACGTATTGTTTTTGAGAATGTTGGCTCGTGATGCTTCTACACAAATTGACGCAGTATATTCCAATCCGGCAGGTGTCGCCTTCATGGAAGATGGTTTTCATCTGTCTCTCAACGGACAGAGTGCTTTCCAGACAAGAACCATCACTTCTACTTTCGCTCCGTTTGCAGGCTTTGGCGGAAACGCTACAAAAGTATATAAAGGTGAAGCTTCGGCTCCGTTTGTTCCCAGTGTATTTGCAGTATATAAGAAGGATAAGTGGGCATTCTCGGCTAACTTTGCCATTACCGGCGGTGGCGGTAAAGCTACTTTTAATGAAGGATTGGGTTCATTTGAATCACAGGTAGCCATGATACCGGCTTTATTGAGAAAACAAGGTTTTGTAGCAGATAAATATTCTGTTAATAGCTTTATGGAAGGTAAACAGTACATCTTCGGTTTGCAGTTGGGAGCTACCTATAAGATTACGGATTATCTGTCTGTTTTTGGTGGTGCACGTATTAATTATGTAAGTAATGCATATTCGGGATATTTGAAAGATATTCAGGCAAATATCGGGGGAGGTGATAAACTGGTGAATCTGAATAACTATTTTACTACTTTGGCTGCCGGTGCAATGGCTGCTGCTGAAAAGTTTGAGCCGGGTTCTCCTGAATATATCAAATATATGACTGATGCTGCAAGAGCTTCGGCTGTAGCAGGTGAGACTGCCGATATGGAACTTGACTGTAAACAGTCAGGATGGGGAATTACTCCTATTATTGGTGCTGATTTTAAAATGGGCAAATGGAATGTAGGCGTGAAATATGAATTCAATACGAAACTAAACGTTGAAAATAAAACGAAGGGTACATTGCCTGCCGCTCCTGCCGATCCGACAAAAGATAAATTCGCAAACTATCGGGATGGCGTTAATACTCCACATGATATTCCTAGTTTGCTGACTGTCGGTGTGTCTTATGAAATCTTGCCGGTATTACGTGCTTCGGTAGGTTATCACCATTTCTTTGATACACATGCAAAGATGGCTACTGTACAAGATCCTGCTACCGGTGCATTGGTCGATAAACATAATTATATTGGCAACGGAACGAATGAATATCTTGCCGGTATGGAATGGGATATTTGCAAGTGGGCACAGATAAGTGCCGGTATGCAACGTACTAAATATGGGGTGAAAGACAATTATCAGAGTGATATGAGCTTTGCGGTAAGTTCTTACTCGTATGGTTTTGGCGCAGGTTTCAATGTAGCTAAGAACTTGAAACTGAACGTTGCTTATTTCTGGACTGATTATGACAAATATACTAAAGATATGAGTAGTTATAATGGTACAGGAATGCCTGGAAAGGATGTCTTTACTCGTACCAATAAAGTATTCGGTATCGGTCTCGACTATAAGTTCTGATACAAGGCTTCTACTAATCTTTATTAATATAACTCTCAAGAAGGATCGGATTACTCAAATAATCCGGTCCTTTTTCATTTAACCTCCTATATTAAGATTATCTTTGTGTTCTAATCCTGAAAGATATGAGAGACACATTTTTTCTTTTCTTTGCTGCATTGAGCTTTGCATGCGTTTCTTGCAGCCGGACTAATCCCGTGAAAGAGCCCGATATTCTGAAAGTGGAGCTGAAAGAAACTCCTGTTTCCGTTTCCGAACTGTTTTCTAAAGTTGAAGTGATTCCGTTGGAAACCTCGGACAGTTGCCTGCTGGCCACAATTTTGAGAGTACTTGTTTCTGGAGATACTACTTATATATTGACTCAGGATTATCCTACTTTCAAGCATATCACGTTGATGGCTTTTGATAAAAAAGGGAACTATCTCCGTTCTATCGGGAGAGTAGGGCAAGGTCCCGGTGAATATTCACAGATTTATGATGCAGTCATTAATGACCAACGAAAACTGGTGTATATGTTGTCTCCTTTCGGTTCGATGTATACCTATCGGCTGGACGGTTCGTTTATAGATAAAAAGATACTGCCGGAGAAGATAAACTTCCAGAAGATAGGATTGACTCCGGGCGGTGACCTGTTGACGTGGTCGGCACTGAACAAAGATGACGGGGCTTGCGTCATGCGGTTGGAGGCCGATTCGGCGAAGTTGATCAATGAGTTCTGGTCTGATCACTTCTGTCTGAACTGGGCTTGTTGGGATGTATTTTATTCTTATCAGGGTAAAGCCTACTTTTCTCCTACGTTTTATGAAGAAGTTTACGAAATCACACGGGATAGCCTTCGTGTAGCTTATCGCTGGGATATGGGAGAGCAGAATATAAATATAGAGCAGTATCATTTTAATTCAGGGCTGGATACACGCAAGGAAGAGGAAGAACGGCTGAGGGAATACCGTAAAACGGGTAAGATAGCCTTTAATTTTACCAAGCAATATCAGACGGGTAAGTACTACTATGCGCAATTATTCAGTATGTCGTCCTATCCCCAAAGGAAACTTACAAATCTTCTTTATCGCAAAAAGGATGGAGTTGTTTTTTATTTTGAGAAGACACGGGAGGGCATCCGGATCAGCCCGGAGGTGGTGACTGAGGACTTTATGCTTTGCATCGTTCCGACCGAGGAGTTGGAAAATTATAAGAGTATACTTCCCGAGGGAGAATATCGGGCATTAAGTAAAAGAGTGGAAGATGATAATCCCTGTGTGGTGAAATTTTATTTTTAGCCCCATCTCCGTAGGGTAATAACAGAGACGGGGCTGGGTTCGTCCTTGGACTTTTTTTACGTTAGAGTTCAGAGAGATTTATAAAAAGTTAGAACGAATATTGTACCAATGCGTTCATGCGGTTGGCATGACGGGTATTGCTACTGAAGTCCGTACGCCATCCTCTCAGATATTCGGCGCCTACCTGTAAGTTGCTGGTTACGTTCCAGAACAGGTTAGCCACCAGATATTGGCCCTTCCGGTACATATCGGGTACATCGCTTGGATACGTGTGTTCCGAGTAGAGGCGTGACAAACTGTAAGTGCCCGATACAAATACATCTTTGCTGATGTTGTATTGCAATCCGGCGAACCATCCCAACATGGGGAGCGTCTGCATGCGCCCTTCTTTTTCCGGGTTAGGAACAATATCCACATTCAGGTTGCTCAAGTCGTTCAGATATTGTCCGATACCCCTTCCGTAATTCACCTGTCCGTATACTTGCCATTTCGGAGTCACGTTGAAGGAAGTTGAAGCTTGAAGTCCGTATCCGGCTTTTGAGTGCGCCTTATTGTCTACGGAACTTGAATAAGTCATACTGCGAACGATGGCAGCTAACTTCAGGTGGCTGTTGGCATTCCAGTTATACTGTGCTGAGGCAGTGAAGTCGGGCATACGCTGGGTGTTGATGGTGAGATACTGATTCGTGGTACCGTCTACCGATGGCATTTCGACACCGACGCCGAATTTCCAGTTCTTCAGCTTGTCACACATATAGCTCAATTGAGTGGTTCGATAGAAAGCCGAGCCGTTAGGGCCTGCAAAGTCGATGGTAGGAGGCAGCGCGGCAAGGTCCATAAAGTTACCATAGCTGTATCCCAGAGTAAAGCCGAGGAAGGTAGCATAAGCATTCTGCAACTCGAAAGTCTTTCCGTCTCCACGGAAGTTTGCAGCAGTATAAACCACGAAGTCACCCAGATGTTTGGTATGTCCCACCAGTTTCAGGAAAAGAGTCGAAGTGCTGATATCCATCTGGAACTGATTGCGTGCACGGTCGGCAGAGCCTTTATTAGGAATCAGCGCCGGATAGAAGTCTACATCTTTCACAATTCCCCCGAAGTCATATTCGGCGGTTGCCCGTACATATCCGCCGATACCCAGTGCGAACTTTCCTTGCCGGTCGGTCAGTACGAAGCGTGGAGCCTTCGGTTCCTGGAAACGCGGAAGACGCGTCTCGTTCATGATCCGGATAATCTCGTCTCCGGCTTTGTCGGTCGATACAAACATCACGGAGTTCGGTTCTTCATCTTCGATGATTACTTTTTTCTGGGCATGTGCCGCTACAGGCAAGAGTCCCAATCCGAGTAGCATAGCTACAGATCTAAAAAATGTTTTCATTATAAGTTAAGTTTTAGGTGAATTGCCCTATTGAACAACTTAAATGGGAAATGGTTGAAGGGCCGAGGGAAAAATCGCCAAATTATGCGGAAGAATTGCTATAGGACAAACCGTTTAAAATGCGAATCTTTGCATATTCGATAATCAGAAAGAAAGAAGAGCAATGGAAAAGATGAATATTACCCATAAGATAGTGGCTATGCAGCCCGAACTGGAACATTTTGCCTATAAACTGACTGCTGACCGGGAGTCAGCCAATGATCTGGTACAGGATTGTCTGTTGAAGGCATTGGACAACAAAGAGAAATTTGTGCATACCCAGAATTTCAAGGGATGGATGTATACCATCATGCGCAATATCTTTATCAATAATTACCGTAAGTCGTTACGTGAAGTGGATATGACCGATTCCACCTATAATCTCTATGCGCAAACCATGACGGAAGGTGAGGACGGCAACCGCTTTGAAACAATTTACGATCTGAAGGAACTCTATAAGGTGATTAATGCCGTCCCCGAAGAGTTGAAGAAGCCTTTCCTGATGTTTGTTGCCGGATTCAAGTATCGTGAGATAGCTGAGAAGATGGATTTGCCGGTAGGGACTATCAAGAGCCGTCTGTTCCTGATCCGCAAAAGATTACAGCAGGATTTGAAAGACTTCTCGTAAGAGTGCTTATTAAGATTGATGCCGGATTTTCCGGAAGTATGAATGGGCTTTTGCAACTCTGTGACAAGAGTAAAAAGAATAGTGTGTTAAGTGTTTGTTATGTTGTACCCGGACGGGGCATTACATTATATGTTATCGCGATAACAATATATGTAATGCCCCGTTACATATATTGTTATTTTGTCGATTAAAAAAGAATTGCTACCTTTGCTGCCCGTAAACGTATGATGCCGTGAATAGCGGTCGTGTATTCTAGAACACCACGTAAAAAACAGGAATTATGAAAGAAAAAGTATCTATACCCTTCATGTTGCTCGGCATTCTGTTCAACGTCTGCCTGATTGCAGCAAACCTTCTCGAAACCAAAGTAATTCAGGTTGGCAGTATCACTGTTACTGCCGGATTGCTGGTGTTTCCCATATCCTATATTATCAATGACTGTATAGCCGAAGTATGGGGATTTAAAAAGGCCCGTCTGATTATTTGGAGCGGATTTGCCATGAACTTCTTTGTGGTAGGCCTCGGGCTGATTGCCGTGGCGTTGCCCGCAGCACCTTTCTGGGAAGGCGAACAGCATTTTGATTTTGTGTTCGGCATGGCTCCCCGCATTGTTGTAGCCAGTCTGTTGGCCTTTCTGGTCGGTTCGTTTCTCAATGCCTATGTCATGAGTAAAATGAAAGTGGCCAGTGGCGGACGTAATTTTTCTGCCCGTGCCATCTGGTCTACGGTAGTGGGAGAAACGGCCGATTCACTGATCTTCTTTCCCATCGCATTCGGCGGACTGATTGCCTGGCCCGAGCTGTTGGTGATGATGGGCACTCAGATTGTGCTGAAGTCCCTTTACGAAGTGATTATCCTTCCGATCACCATCCGTGTCGTGAAAGCCGTTAAGAGAATTGACGGGAGCGATGTTTATGATACCGACATCTCCTATAATGTACTTAAGGTAAAGGATATATAATAAGGAGAACTTAAAAACACTTTTTTCAAGAAAATAAATGATGAAAAATGATTCAGCAGTAGTTCTGTTCAGTGGCGGACAGGACTCTACAACGTGTCTCTTCTGGGCGAAGAAACATTTCAGCAAAGTATATGCGCTTAGTTTCCTGTACGGACAGAAACATGCACACGAGGTAGAACTGGCCCGGGGAATAGCCGAAAGGGCAGGAGTGGAGTTTCATGTGATGGACACCTCTTTTATCGGGAGCCTTGGAAGCAATTCGTTGACGGATACCAGCATCTCGATGGACGAAGACAAGCCGGAAGATTCGTTCCCGAACACCTTTGTTCCGGGACGTAACCTGTTTTTTCTGAGTATTGCTGCTGTCTTTGCCCGTGAACAGGGAGCTTTCCACTTGGTTACCGGAGTTTCGCAGACCGATTATAGTGGTTATCCCGATTGCCGCGACTCGTTTATCAAGTCGTTGAATGTCACTCTGAATCTGGCGATGGACGAACAGTTTGTTATCCATACACCGTTGATGTGGATTGATAAAGCCGAAACCTGGGCATTGGCGGACGAACTCGGCGTATTCGATCTTGTACGGAACGAGACGCTGACCTGTTACAACGGGATTCCTGCCGACGGGTGCGGACACTGCCCGGCATGCAAATTGCGGAAACAGGGGCTGGAGGAGTATTTAAGTAAAAGAAACCGTTAAATGATTAATAGATTATGACTGAACTGAAAGACCAGCTTTCTTTACTGGGAAGAAAGACCGAATATAAGCAGGATTATGCTTCCGAAGTATTGGAATCCTTCGATAACAAGCATCCTGAGAACGATTATTGGGTACGTTTCAATTGTCCGGAGTTTACCAGCTTGTGCCCCATAACGGGACAACCGGATTTTGCCGAAATACGTATCAGTTACCTGCCCGATGTGAAGATGGTGGAGAGCAAGAGCCTTAAGCTATATCTGTTTAGCTTCCGCAATCACGGTGCTTTTCATGAAGATTGCGTGAATATCATAATGAAAGACCTGATCCGTCTGATGGACCCCAAATACATTGAAGTGACCGGTATCTTTACACCCCGCGGCGGTATTTCGATTTATCCGTATGCCAATTATGGTCGCCCCGGAACGAAATATGAAGAGATGGCTGCCCGGCGGTTGATGAATCATGAATAGGGGATAACCCTATTCATGGTGATAGGGCCCGCCGTTCAGTATGGTCATGGCCCTATACATCTGTTCTACAAAGATCAGGCGGATCATCTGGTGCGAAAAAGTCATTTTCGACATGGATATCTTTTCGTGTGCCGCATCATATACCTTTTGTGAAAATCCGTAAGGTCCTCCTATGATGAATACCAGGCGTTTGTTGACGTTTACCAGCTTCTTCTCCATCCAGCGTGCAAATTCCACCGAACGCATCTCTTTTCCGTGCTCGTCCAGCAACACTACCACGTCTCCCGGCTGGAGGGCTTTGCCTATCAGTTCGCCTTCCTTCTCCTTTTGTTGTTCCGGGGTGAGGCTTTTCGTGTTTTTCAGTTCGGGAATCACCTCCATATCGAAAGAAATGAAGTGTTTAGTACGCTCTATGTAATCGTTAATTGCAGTGATATAATGCTGCTCTACAGTCCGTCCTACGACGATAAGGGTTGTTTTCATTCAAGTGCAAACTCTTGTTTATTGCACAAAAATAAGAAAAAAATGTTGTTTTTAGCATTAAATACTTACCTTTGCGTATCGATAATACTTGTGATTATGAAAAAACGGGTACTTTTATGGATGGCCGGACTCGTATTCGCTGTAACTTCGCTCTTCGCACAGGACATACCGGTGGGCGTGGTCGTGGCGTTTAAGAAAGGAAACTCCCAAGAGCTGAACAGGTATTTGGGAGAGAAGGTGGATCTGGTAATTCAGAATCGCTCGACAAGCGTCGACAAACAGACTGCTGAAGCAACACTTGCTTCTTTCTTTAATAGCAACAAGGTGAGTGGTTTTAATGTAAATCACGAAGGTAAGCGAGAGGAGTCGAGTTTTATTATCGGTACCCTGACCACTGCTAACGGCAATTTCCGGGTGAACTGCTTCTTCCGCAGGGTACAGAACAAATATTTTATAAATCAAATAAGAATAGATAAAACCAATGAATGAGTTAATAGACAGACTGATTGATCTGGCCTTTGCCGAAGACATAGGCGATGGCGACCACACAACACTTTCCTGTATTCCCGCCACTGCAATGGGAAAATCGAAACTTTTGATTAAAGAAGCCGGTGTATTGGCCGGTATCGAAATTGCCAAAGAAATATTTCACCGTTTCGACCCGACTATGAAGGTTGAGGTGTTTATCAACGACGGTGCCGAAGTGAAGCCGGGTGATGTGGCAATGGTTGTGGAAGGTAAAATTCAGTCTCTGCTTCAGACAGAACGTCTGATGCTGAACGTGATGCAGCGTATGAGCGGCATTGCCACTATGACACGCAAATACGTGAAGCAGCTGGAAGGCACCAAAACACGTGTGTTGGATACCCGGAAGACTACTCCGGGACTCCGTATGCTTGAGAAAGCAGCGGTAAAGATTGGCGGGGGTGTCAACCACCGTATCGGACTTTTCGATATGATTCTTCTGAAAGATAATCACGTGGACTTTGCCGGTGGCATTGATAAGGCCATCAACCGCGCTAAAGAATATTGCAAGGAAAAAGGAAAAGACCTCAAGATTGAAATCGAAGTGCGCAATTTCGACGAACTTCAGCAGGTGTTGAATATCGGTGGGGTAGACCGCATCATGCTCGATAACTTCACTCCCGAAAATACAAAGAAAGCTGTCGAGATGATCGGCGGAAAATATGAGACCGAATCGTCCGGTGGTATCACGTTCGATACACTCCGTGACTATGCCGAGTGTGGTGTAGACTTTATTTCGGTAGGTGCCCTTACCCATTCGGTAAAGGGACTCGATATGAGTTTCAAGGCATGCTGACATTTTGAACGTTCGGCGATAAACGTTCTTAAGTGATAAACGATGAACAGGCTACGCATTGATGCAAAGGCTTATTCATCGTTTATTGTTTCTTTAACTTCTTTTTGCATTATTGTTTGCAGCATTCGTTGCATCCTTGCGTCTAATAGACAAACGACGCAGACATACGTTCGATTTTAAAAAGACAATTGACATTGGAAAACGAGATAGAACTGATAAAGGGCTGTCGGGCAGGAAAGGATTCGGCCCGTAAGGAACTTTACACCCTATACTCGAGGCAATTGCTGGCGGTATGTTTCCGCTATACGGGCGATATGGAAGCGGCGCACGATGTACTGCATGACGGTTTCATCAAAATATTCACCAACTTTTCGTTTCGTGGTGAGTCTTCGCTCGGAACATGGGTGACCCGGGTGATGGTGACTCAGGCACTGGATTACCTGCGAAGGCAAAAACGGATCAGTCAGTTGGTGATACACGAGGATCAGCTTCCTGATATTCCCGATCTTCCGGAAGGAGGGGAGGCAGGACCGATATCCGAAGAACAGTTGATGAAGTTTGTCGCAGACTTGCCCGATGGCTGCCGGACGGTTTTTAACCTTTACGTGTTTGAGGAAAAGTCTCACAAAGAGATAGCCGATATGTTGGGTATTAAGGAGCATTCATCCACTTCGCAGTTGTACCGTGCAAAGTTTTTATTGGCAAAAAGGATTAAAGAATATAGAAATCATGAAGAGAGAAAATGATGAAATAACCGATCTGTTCCGTTCCCGTCTGGGCAACGCCGAGATGACTGTGCGGGATGGTTTCTGGGAAGAACTGAATTCTGAGGTGATGGTGCGTTGCCATCGTCGGAAGGTGTTTTTCTTCCGTGTAGCGGCAGCCGCTTCCGTACTGCTGGTGCTGGCTGCTTCATCGGCTGCTTTTTGGTTCTTCTCTCCGAAAGAAGAGATAGAAGAAGCCTTTACTCAGGTAGCGGTTGTCAGTGGAAATGCGACTCACCTGGATGGTGACGTGGTGAAACAGGATTTCACTCCCGTACATTCCGAGCCTGTTTTGAGTAAACCGACGCCTAAGCGTTTCGGTACTCTGGCCCAATATCAGGACGAAGATGATGATTCGGTTTCGGTTACGGTTTCCATGTCATTCAGCTTCTCTGCAACGACTACTCGCAGAGGACAAAATAGTCATCCGGATAAAAACTACTGGCAGGCCGGCGGAGATGGACAGACCTTAGTAAATTCTGCTGATGAATCCCCGTCTTCCGATTATACGGCTATGACCGCTAAAGCCCGGACATGGGCTGTAAAGGCGGCAGTCGGTACCGCATTGCCTGCCGGAGATGGTAAATATAAGATGCCTGTTATGGTCGGTCTGACGGTAGAGAAAAAAATAAATAAACATTTAGCCGTAGAAACCGGTTTATTATATTCCAGTTTGCGTGCCGGACAGAACTTGCATTATCTGGGAATTCCCGTAAAACTGAACGTGACACTTGCGGAAATGCCGAAGTTGGATATATATGCTTCTGTAGGTGGAGTTGCGGATAAGTGCATAGCGGGAGCATCCGATAACAGCTTCAAACAGGAGCCTGTGCAACTGGCCCTTACCGCAGGAGTGGGAGTGAACTATAAAATTAATGATAAACTGGCTTTATTTGCCGAACCGGGAGTGTCGCATCATTTCAAGACAGACTCCAAGCTGGAAACAGTACGTTCGGCACGGCCTACGAATTTTAACCTGATTTGCGGTCTGCGCATGACCTATTAACCATTTAGTACGGACGTTATGAAAAAAACATTTTTTATGCTGCTCACGGTTGTTTTATCATTGCTTACTTGTGTAAGTTGCAGCGAAGAGACATTAGATTACAATAACCCGGATGTAGACCTTTTCGTAAGGCAACTCAAAGCGGGGAACTATAATACCAAGAGCCCGAAGGGCTTTGTAGAAGTGCCTAAATTTACGGAGAAGGATATTCCGACATTGCTGAATTATGCAGAAGACCTGACTCAGGTTGCTTCTTTTCCGCTTCCGCCGGTATCTGCTTACTATAGCGGTAAGGTCCGGTTGGGCGAGTGCATGTTGTGGATCGTAGAAACCATTCGGTTAGGGCATTATGCGTCGTTTGGCTGCAAAATGGTGAGAGCCAATGCCGAGAACTACGAGGGCATCTATTTCCTGACCGATGAAGAGTTACTTGATGCTGCTGCCCGGTATCGTCGCTGGTGGGAAAACAGGCAGTATCCTCGTACGGCATGGACCATTGACGCATGCTTTGACGAGCCCCTTTGCGGGAGTGGATACCGTTGGTGGTAAAAAACTAAATCAGATGAAACGTATCGACTTTCTGGTGCTGTCTTCAGGGGCGGCAGTGATCCTTTATGCCCGATGAACAGCCACGTAAAGGAATTCAAAGACAGGAACATGCGAAGCAGGTACTTTCATCTTATTAAATAAGTGTAGAAGAATGAAGCGTTTGATATTGTTTATATGGTTATGTCCGATGGTCCTGATAGCCCGTGCCCAATGGACTGCGAAGGATTCATTGAATCTGCAACGCATCCTGAACGGCCAAGAGGATATCAAGCTGAATATGGATGCTGTGAAACAGATTGATTTCAACAGCTTGCCGGGTGCTCCCAAAATGTCGAAGGAGAAGCCCGGTCTGAAATTGGACGAGACGCTTCCACAAGTGCTTGATAGAAAGAAAATTGTGTTGACTCTCCGCCCTTATACGGCCAATACCAAATATAACTGGGACCCTATTTACCAAAAAAAGATACAGGTGGATGCCGATACGTGGCGGGGAGATCCGTTTGTCGAGTTTTATGAGACCGTTCCTTCCAACTGGGCTAAGAATGTATACGATAAAGGTATCCGCAGTTCATACGAGGAAATCCGTTCCAGTGGGTTGCGGCATAATCTGTTTGGCGAACGTGCCAATGGCAGGATGGTGACTACGCAGAGCATGGTGCATACCTCTGCCATGAAGCTTGGCAAAAGTGGAGTAACCGTGAGTGGAGGCACTATCGGAGGTCTTGACCTGATGACTATTTTCACAAAAGATTTCTGGGACAAAAAAGGACGTGAACGGAGGGCGCGTACACTGGAAGTTCTGAAAGCATATGGTGATTCGACAACGGTGTTGCTTCCTGAACCGATTATACATTGAATTTGTTAAAAGATAAATAGGGGGATTCTTGCCTTCTTTTTTCAAAAACGATATGACTATGAACAGAATTTCTTCTCTTTTCGGTATTCAGTATCCCATTATTCAGGGCGGTATGGTGTGGTGTAGTGGCTGGAGGCTTGCTTCGGCTGTCAGTAATGCGGGTGGTTTGGGGTTGATAGGCTCCGGCTCGATGTATCCCGATATTTTGCGTGAACATATTCGTAAATGCCGTGCAGCTACAGACAGATCTTTTGGGGTAAATATTCCTTTGATGTATCCCCAGATAGAGGAGATCATGAATATCATTGTGGAAGAAGGGGTTAAAATCGTATTTACCTCTGCCGGAAACCCGAAGACATGGACCGGCTGGCTGAAAGAGCGTGACATCACGGTGGCACATGTCGTTTCTTCTTCTAAGTTTGCCATGAAATGCGAAGAGGCGGGAGTCGATGCCGTGGTAGCTGAGGGTTTTGAAGCCGGCGGGCATAATGGTCGGGAGGAGACAACGACGCTTTGTCTGATTCCTGCGGTACGTGAAGCCACTACTTTACCTTTGATTGCGGCCGGAGGGATTGGTACCGGTGAGGCCATCTTTGCCACGATGGCGTTAGGGGCCGAAGGAGTTCAGATAGGTACTCGTTTTGCTCTGACGGATGAAAGTTCGGCAAGTGATATTTTCAAGGAATATTGTTTGCGGTTGAACGAAGGCGATACCAAATTATTGCTGAAGAAACTGGCGCCTACCCGTCTTGTGACCAATTCGTTCCGTGATAAGGTGGAAGTGGCTGAGGCACGGGGAGCTTCTGCCGAAGAACTTCGTGAACTTTTGGGCAGAGGACGCGCCAAGAAAGGCATCTTCGAAGGTGATCTGGAAGAAGGAGAGCTTGAGATAGGGCAGGTGGCTGCTCTGTTCCGCCGCAGGCAAAGTGTGGACGAGGTAATGAAAGAATTGTTGGAGGGATACCGCAGAGCTTCGGACAAGGTATCTTCTTTTTTGTTATAAACGGATCATTCCACCACAGGGTAACACAGAATCTTACGGAGTTCTTCTTTTTATGATTCTGCTCCGTGAAACTGTGTTACTCCGTGGTATTACTTGTTATTCTAAATTCAATTGCTCGTATTTAAGCCCGAATACCTCAGCTATTGCTTTATATACCACTTTCCCTTCTACCACATTCAATCCCAAAGCCAGTGCCGGATCTTCTTTGCATGCTTGTTTCCACCCCTTTCCTGCCAGTGCTGTTACATAAGGCAGAGTGGCATTGGTCAGTGCCAATGTAGAAGTGTAAGGCACTGCTCCCGGAATATTGGCTACGGCATAATGTACGATTCCATCGACCACATACGTCGGTTCACTATGGGTAGTGGGGTGCGAAGTTTCGAAACATCCTCCCTGGTCGATAGCTACATCCACTAATACTGTACCCGGTTGCAGCATCTTCAGCATACTGCGGGTGATCAGGTGCGGAGCCTTGTCTCCCGGAATCAAGACCGAGCCTATTACAAGGTCTACATCCGGCAACTCTTTCTTCAGCCTCAGTTCCGAAGCATATAAGGTTTTTACATTTTTTGGCAGTGTTTCACTCAAATAACGAAGACGGGCCAGGTTGATATCCGCAATTGTGACATCTGCTCCCAGGCCGGCTGCCATCTGGGCTGCATTGCTGCCTACGATGCCTCCGCCGAGAATTAATACTTTGGCAGGCTTCACACCCGGTACACCTCCCAGCAGAACACCTTTTCCACCTTGCGGCTTTTCCAGAAAACGGGCGCCTTCCTGTATAGCCATGCGTCCGGCTACTTCACTCATAGGAATCAATAAGGGTAAAGAATGGTCAGCTTTTTCTACCGTTTCGTAAGCAAGGCAAATCGAGCCGTTTTCTATCATGGCAAGAGTCAGTTCTTTATCGGAGGCAAAATGGAAGTAAGTGAACAGCAACTGTCCCTTGCGGATCAGCTTGTATTCCGGTGCGATAGGTTCTTTCACTTTCACTATCATCTGGGCTGCGGCATACGTCTCTTCCATAGTGGGCAGGATCTGCGCTCCTGCGGCTATATATGCCTCGTCCGGAAAACCACTGTTCTCTCCTGCGGTGTGCTGTATGTATACAGTATGTCCGCGTTTCACTAATTCGGCAACTCCCGAGGGCGTCATGCCCACCCGGTTCTCGTTGTTCTTAATCTCCTTAGGTACTCCGATAATCATAACGTTACTCTATTAAGGGTTAAACATGGCACAATGTAAGAAAATTCTGCTTATGTTGTTATCCTTATACGGATGTTTTACAGCAGAATGATAGTAGAGGTGCAGGTACGGCTCTTTCATTTAACAACCGCCTTCCTCCCTTGTCCCCCCCCCACACAAAACCTTCCATTCGCACACAGCGATGCGGAAGCAGTGCTTCGTTGTTTCTTTTTTAAGAAAGAATCCGGCCGGCTATTACCGGAGAAGTGTAGTAGATTAACCAATGTCATACAACTCTTTATCCCAGCCCGCATACCCGGGCTGATGAGCCCACATGCCCGGGCTGATGAGCCCGCATACCCGGGCCGATGAGCCCGCATGCCCGGGCTGAGATAAGGATCCGACCATTTGCACTAAAGAGAGTAAGGGAAATGAAATGCTTTTAGAGAGATAAACGGATAAGAAATTGGACATATCCATTTGTTTTCCAAATCGTTACTACTGAAATATCCCCTAAAACAGCGGGTGGAAGATGGAAGATGGGGGTGGAAGATAAATGGCATAAAAACCGCATCTTCCACCAATCTATACATCTCACAATCAACGATATGCACTCTAAAAGGTGGAAGATGGAAGATCGAAACGCGTTTTTGTATGAGAGGAAGGCAGGGTAAATGAAAGATTCGTGCGAGTTACACAACTGGTCCATGACGAGTTGTACAACCGGTATATGCCGGGGTACACAACTCGTCTATAGGTAGTTCAAGACCTTCACCGGATAAAGTCCGGTCAGAACCTGATAATCATTACTGAAAAATAGGGGAATCTCTTCTCACGGAGTTCTTCGTTGGAGCAAGAGTAGTATTCCTTCTCTGTTCCTACATTCTCAAAATAGTGATACTGATATTCCGGATGGCTGTTTATGCATTGGTGTACTTCTTCTACACATTGCGAGAGCTTCATAATGACCACTACGGTTTGTTGCTTCAGGTAATCTTCCAGCTCTTTGGTTGTGACAAGTCCGGGTAGTATAATCAGCCGTTCTTCCTGGCTGACGATGTGCATGCCTGCCATTGCTCCGGAAGCTATAAAAGCGGGAATACCTGCAATCTGTTCTACAGGGATACCGTCTTCCCGCAGCTTGTCGTAAATATAATGGATGGAAGAGTAGAGACCTACATCTCCTTCCGCCACAATTACAATGTTTTTCCCTTCCGCACGGAGTGTTTTGCTGCTTTCGTATACAGCTTCGTAGGCTTTTAGAGCTTGTGTCCGATCTTTGTCCATTGGAAGCCGGAAACATTGTATGGTGTCCGAGAATCCGAGAGTATCCAGAATGGAAAGTGCCCGTGACGAAGATTTCCCGTCGCGGGTCATGGTGGCAGGACAAAAGATACAGTCGGCCGTTTGCAGGGCTTTGAATCCTTTCAGCGTTATCAGGTCCGGTTCACCCGGTCCTAAAGATACGAAACGTATGGGGTGTGATGTTGTCATTTGCTATCGGTTTATCATCTTAATGTTCTGCAAAAGTGAGGAAAATATCCCTATGAAACAAGAATTATTAAGTATCTTTGACCGCTATAATCTGAATTAAAAGACGAATACCGATGAAACAATTCCTGATTGGATGCGCACTGCTGGCCTGTATTTCTTTTGCCGGTTGCCGTCCGAAGAACAACCAGAACGTAACAACTGTAACCTGTGAGGCGGCCGATACTTCTTCCATCCGTATCACACCTGTTTATGCCAAAGGATTCAGAGTGACTTATACACCCACTTGCCGTTTGGTCGATATCAGTGATCCGCAGAAGGAAGGCGGCGAGTCTTTTCATTATGCGCTTGTACCCAGAGGTGTGAAACCCGAAAATATTCCTGCTGACTATACGGTTATAGAAACGCCTGTTAAAAGTGTTATCTGTATGACCTCCTTGCAGTTATCAAATTTCATTAAACTGGATGCTTTAAGTCATGTGGTAGGTATTACGAGCACCCGCCATCTTTTCAACAAAGAGATGAACGAACGTCTGAAGCAAGGGAAAACAGCTAAGATAGGTATTGAGGGGAATTTCGATAACGAAGTAATCATGAGTGTAAATCCCGATGTCATTTTCATCTCACCATTCAAACGAGGCGGATACGATGCCATGCGTGAAGTAGGTATTCCGCTGGTTCCGCATCTGGGTTACAAAGAGATGACTCCGTTGGGGCAGGCCGAGTGGATTAAGTTTATCGGACTTTTTATAGGTGAAGAAGAAACGGCCAACCGGAAGTTTGCGGCTATTGAAAAGCATTATAACGAACTGAAAGAGCGGGTTGCCCATGTAGAAAAGCGTCCGGTAGTTTTCAGTGGAGAAATCCGGGGAGGCAACTGGTATGCTGTAGGAGGTAAGAGCTTTCTGGCACAACTTTTCCGTGACGCAGGAGCCGACTATTTCTTGAAAGACGATCCCCGTTCGGGAGGTGTCACGCTCGATTTTGAAACGGTGTATAGCCAGGCAGAGAATGCCGATTATTGGCGCATCGTCAATAGTTTCGACGGAGCCTTTTCTTATGATGCACTGAAAAGCGAAGATCCGAGATATGCCGATTTCCGGGCTTTCCGTGATAAAGGGGTGATCTATTGCAATATGCGGGAGAAGCCGTTTTATGAAAGTATGCCTACCCAGCCGGAAGTTGTACTGGAGGATTTGATTAAAGCTTTTCATCCAGATTTGTTGCCCGATTATACTCCTGTTTATTACGAACGCCTCAATTGATCTGCCTGATGAAACGACCGACAGTACCTCTTATGTTGCTTATAGCGGCATCTATTTTTATCTTTTTCCTGTTGAACCTTCTTTTGGGTTCGGTTTCCATCCCTATCGGTTCGGTATGGAACATACTTTGGGGAGGGACAGATGAGTCCATTATCTGGCAGAATATAATCTGGAAATCACGTGTGCCACAGGCCCTGACAGCTTTAGTGGCCGGTGCCGGGCTTTCCATCAGTGGTTTGCAGATGCAAACCGTATTCCGTAATCCGCTGGCGGGACCTTCCGTACTTGGAATCAGTTCCGGTGCCAGTCTGGGGGTAGCCTTTGTCGTATTACTGTCCGGTGCGTTGGGAGGTGTGGCACTTAGCAAACTGGGATATATGGGTGAAGTGGCACTTTCGTTAGCGGCTGTTATCGGAGCCTTGTCGGTTATGGCACTTATTGTATATGTGTCGCAAAAAGTGAAAGGGAACGTCACACTGTTGATAATCGGTGTGATGATTGGGTATGTGGCAAGTGCTATCATCGGTGTACTCAAATATTTTAGTGTGGAAGAAGATATCCGTGCCTATGTGATCTGGGGACTGGGAAGTTTTGCCCGTGTCTCCGGAGATCAGATGACTTTGTTTGTCTGCATTATGGTCGTACTGATTCCGCTCTCTTTCCTGTTGATTAAAACCATGAACCTGATGCTGCTTGGCGATGGATATGCCCGTAACCTGGGATTGAACATAAAGCGTGCCCGGCTGTTGGTAATCTCTTGTTCGGGAGTGCTTGTCGCCATTGTGACGGCTTATTGTGGTCCGATCATGTTTATCGGTTTGGCGGTTCCCCACCTTTGCCGTGCCATCTTTCACACTTCAGATCACCGCATCCTGATGCCGGCTACTTTGCTGGCGGGGGCGTCACTGGCTTTGGTGTGTAATCTGGTGGCCCGTATGCCGGGGTTCGAGGGGGCACTTCCCGTCAACTCCGTGACAGCATTGGTCGGTGCGCCGGTCGTGGCATCTGTGTTGTTCCGTAAACGTAAAAGTGAATTAAGTGAATAAAGATATGAAGCAGAAGACCATTCATATAGAGAACCTTTCGATAGGCTATCTGGGGAAGACCGATGTCAAAGTGGTGGCCGACCGCATCAATGCCGGCATTAACTGTGGCGAATTGACTTGCTTACTGGGCGCTAATGGAGTGGGGAAGTCTACTTTGTTGCGTACGCTTTCGGCTTTTCAGCCTAAACTGGGAGGCAAGATAGAGATTGTGGGTAAGGAAATCGATGCGTATACCGACAAGGAGTTGTCGACTGTGATTAGTGTGGTACTCACCGAGAAATGTGACATACGCAATATGACGGTACACGAGCTTGTAGGTTTAGGCCGGAGTCCGTATACCGGTTTTTGGGGAACACTTCGTGGAGAAGACAAAGAGGTGGTTGAACGTTCTATTGCTCTGGTAAAGATTGAGAATCTGGCGCACCGCATGGTACATACCCTGAGTGATGGTGAGCGCCAGAAAGCAATGATTGCCAAAGCACTGGCACAAGAAACCCCGGTGATTTTTCTGGATGAACCGACAGCCTTTCTCGACTTTCCCAGTAAAGTGGAGATGATGCAATTGCTCCACCAACTGAGCCGGCAGACCAACAAAACGATTTTCCTTTCTACCCACGACTTAGAGTTGGCTTTACAGATTGCCGATAAAATATGGCTGATGGATAAGATGAATGGAGTGACTATCGGCACTCCCGAGGATCTTTCCCTAAGTGGTAAATTGAGTAGTTTCTTCGCTCGTAAAGGTATTGTATTCGATCTGGAGACCGGTTTGTTCCGGGTAGATAATGAATATACATCACGAATACGTCTGGTAGGGCACGGACAGAAATATGCCATGGTACGTAAAGCCTTGCAGCGTAATGGAATTCTGGCAAATCGTAACATCGAGTCCGATATTTATATCGAAACCGGTGATTTGAAAGAGGGTAATGGATTCATTATGCATCTGCAGGAAGGAGAAGTGGTGACGGTGGGGAGCATTGAAGAATTGTTGGAGAAGTTAGGATGAAGCCCGCTTTTTCACCACAGAGGACACAGAGGATTAATATCTGATTTTGCGAATACGTCAAATAAGAACATTAAAACTCTGTGCCCTCTGTGTCTTCTCTGTGGTGAAAAAATATAAGTGTCGATACTATTCAGACAAGCAGGCTGCCATTCCTTCTTCCAACGTGTGTGGGTTGTATCCGATTTCAGTTTTAGCTTTTTCAATGCTCAATCCGCTAAAGCGGGGACGGGGAGTAGCCTCTTGCATTTCTTCGGTAGTGACGGGCTCAATCAAAGAACGGTCCAGTTTCAGAAAATCGGCTACCCGGTAGGCGATTTCGGCAATTGTGAGACATTCATTCCCGCAAATGTGATAGATTCCGTTGGAGGGGTGAAACATCAGTTTTTCTACTCCTTCCGAAATATCTCCTACAAAAGTCGGTGTACGCCATTGGTCGGATACAACACGAATTGTTTCCCCTTTTCTCAACCGGTTGGCAACTAACTGAAGAATGTTGCCATGCTGCCCCGTGAGAGCCTTTCCATAAACAACAACTACACGCACTATTGCATAATTGCTGCAGCAATCAGCCACCACTTTTTCAGCTTTCAGTTTCGTAACTCCGTAATAATTAACCGGAGAGGCTTCATCTTCTTCTTTGTAGAGTTGATTGCTTTTACCATCAAATACAAAATCAGTTGACAGATGGATGAAACGGCTACCATACTGTTCACAGGCATGTGAAATGGTTTCAACAGCCGTTACATTCGTGGCTTCAGCTTCTGCATGGTGAGTTTCACAATAATCCGGCACCGAAAGGGCAGAAGTATTGATTACAATGTCCGGTTGGGATTCATTGAATAACCTTTGTACGGCATCTGTGTCCCGAATATCTGTACGTACAAAACGGTAACCCTTTCCGGGGCAGATATCATCTCTTAAAGAACATCCGGTGACATTGTAGATAGGTTTAGCCGACAAATCGTTCAGTATCCGGCGACCCGTAAATCCGTTTGCACCAATAATCAGTATGTTTTTCATTTCTTTCTTTTTTAATATGGATAGTAGCGTCCTTGTTGAACCTCGATGCGGATACCGAAATTACCATCGGAAGATTTCATTTCAAAAGCACCTTTGAAGTTATTCTTTTCCCATGGCATGGCACCATGGTTAGGCACCTTCTGGCCTTTGGCATTATATTCTCCGTATGTATTCAGGCGCATGCCGTTTTTCAGTTTAAACGATCCCATCTGGAGTTGTTGTGGAGACGAGAAGAAACCACCAAATCCGTATGAAAGAGAGGGTGTGAATACATTGGATAACCCTTGTGTCATTATAATGTCGGGATTTAGACTGAATATTCGGCTATAATCTTTGCTCGCATCGGGCAGCTCGAATTTATATTCCGGTAGTTTGGGAGGAGCTGCCATAAACAGTCCCATGTCGATCAGGAAGTCTCCGTATTGTTTGACGGTAGAGGGCAAATGCCGGATGCTGTCGGACGGTAATTCCGACTGTGCAGAAAGTGAGGCCGTACTCAGTAACAGCAGCAAAAAGAATATCAGCTTCTTCATATCCGTTGGGTTTATCTTTAGTGTCGCAAAGATATGAAAATAATCAGCTTGCCGTGAATCCTTTATTTCTTTTTTAGATGAATTACGGGACCGAAAACAGGGGTGGTTTCCCAGTGCCCTTTTATTGGATTAAATTCATGGACAGCTCCCCCGGTAATACCGAATTTATCATTGAACATGTAGTCGAGTGTACCTCCGAAATGGCTCTGCATATAGAGATCGGGAACCATATACCCCATTTTAGAGTTACGTTGGCCATTAAGTGAATATTGTCCGAATACGTTCAAGTAATTCCTGACGGATTTCGGGCACAGTCCTGCTATGACCTGTGACGCTGTCTTGCGGTTGTTCCGTTTGTGCAAAGGCTATCGTAGACATGATTGCCAGTATAAATGTGCTGTATATCTTTGGGGTCATCATGCTGTTTTTTTAGTTTAATATCAATTTGTATCCGATTCCTCTGACATTTACGATGCGTATACGTTCGTCAGCCGATAATTTATGTCGGAGTTTAGTGATGAAAACATGTAAGCTCCGTGAATTGAAAAAGCTATCGTCTCCCCAAAGGTCGAGTAGTACATTCTGTGTGTTGACTACCTGATTCTGATTTTCGCAAAGCCGTTTTAGAATTTCTGTTTCCCGATGGGAGAGCTCTTGTTTCAATCCGGCATGTGTCAGTGTTTGTGCAAGGGTATCGAACAAATAGTTGCCTATCTCAAACCGTGTGGTTATTTTCTTTTCTTCTGCAAAACTGAATGCCTTACCTACCAATGCTTTAATACGGATGATCAGTTCCTGCATTCCGAATGGCTTTTTCAGGTAATCATTGGCGCCCAATTCAAAACCTTCTACTACGTCATTGATGGCCGAACGGGCTGTCAGGAAAAGTACTGGGGTCTGTTTATCGGTCTGGCGGATACGTCTTACCATCTCAAAGCCATCCATACGTGGCATCATTACGTCGGCTACCAGTACATCCGGACGTATGTCGAAAAACATACGCAATCCCTCTTCACCGTTGGCAGCAATGGTGAGGGTGAAGTCATTCTCTTCAAGTGTATCCTTGATAATCATGGCGAGGGTCAGTTCGTCTTCCACTAATAATACTTTAATTTTCTCTTTCATAACATAATGGTGAATGTACTACCGTGTCCTGGTTCGCTTTCTACACAAACTGTGCCTCCATGCTTCTCAATCATTGTTTTCACATAGTAGAGTCCCAGACCATATCCTTTTACGTTATGGAGATTTCCGGTCGGTACACGGTAAAATTTGTCGAATATATGTTTTTGTTTCTCTTGTGCGATACCTATTCCCTCATCGGTGACTGAAATTTCTACTTTTCCGTTAACTTCTGTTTCACGACAGCGGATATGGATAACGGCTTTCTCCGATGAGTATTTCACGGCATTGTCTATCAGATTACTCAGAATATTGCTGAAATGAGTCCGGTCGGCAAATACCGTAAGATCTTCCGGTTCTGTTTTATAGTCAATGCTGACGGGTTTCTTTGCTTTGAGTCGGTGTTGCTCTGCTAATGTTTCGAGCAAAGGGATAAGAGTTATCTCTTCCGGGCGGAGTCGGAAAGTCTTACGCTGTTCCATACTCATCGTTAGTATCTGTTCGACCAGCCCACTGAGTCTTTGCAGTTGCTCCTGGCTGATATTCAGATATCTGTCTCGCTTTTCTTTCTCATCAGCTTGTCCGAAGTTTAGCAATGCGTCGTTGGCGGCATATGCCACAGCTATAGGGGTCTTTAATTCATGCGTGATGTTGTTGGTGAAATCACTTTTCATTTCTTCCAGTGTTTTCTGTTTCAGCAATGTACGGATCAAGTACCAGAAAGAGAATCCTAATATCAACAAAATGATAAATGAAGTAATAAGTATACCAGCCATCTGCCGGACAATAACTCCGGCTACAGAATCCATCCGGAGGCGGTAGAGCGAGTGTGAATGGATGTCGAAAGTATAGTCGTAAGTATGTGCATCCGGTCCGGGGATGTAGTCCGCTGTACCGGCAACTCCCAAGGTATCGGTAAAAAACTGAGTAGAATCGAGAGTGTGGCTGAAACGCAGATATTCTATCCGATATGGAAGTGTTATTCCCCTTTCTTGCAGGCTTAGTGTCAGCAGGCTGTCGTAGGACTGAAAGTCGGGATCCATGATTATGTCAAGTCCCGAATGTAATCCCCTTTGAAAATAAGTAGCCAGTTCGAGCATGCTACTCTGATCTTTCAATAATAGGTCCAGACCACCTTTCGTTTGTAGCATGGCAGTTTTCACTTCCTGCGAAGTAGAGTCCTGGGGGATTACTTTTATTTCCCTCTGATCATTACGGACTACGATCAGGGTGTCCAGTTTTTTTTCGGTTCTAAGAATGGTGTCCTGTTGTACATCCATACCTTTGGGAACCTTCTCTTTATGAATTGTAGTACTGCTGCGAACCAGTGTTCCACCTTCATCATTGTACCCGGCAGAGACAGAGATCTCACCATGATCTTTGTCATCACGGCGCATGCATTCTATGCGTAGCATCATTTCATTATAATCACATGTGCGCATAGCCTCGGTAATGGAATGCTCCATGTCTGTTTTCATGGTATGGTACATGCTGACCAACCAATATGTCTGGTAGGCAAAAATAGCTATCAAAGAGGCTATTACGAGTATGGCAATATGTTTTATGGGGAGTTTCATGCAAACAAAGATAATAGTAAACTTTCTGGATTATCACATCTGATAAGACTAAATAACACAGAAAAGTGAAATTAACAGTCTGTTACACAGATACCTATAGACACTGAAAAAAAGTAGGTAACGAGTTAGTAACGATTTTAATCTAAAAATAAATTTATGCCTGTTGCTTTCGTTATTAAACGTAATAATTGGCTTATTATTAGGTTGTTAACTCTTTATCGTCTTTGTTTCGCTTCATTTTTCTCATTTGTATCAATAACAGTAGATAACCCGAATGAGTACTCGATAGTGTAGCTAATGTTTTGATAGAATGATATTTATGAAATTCGAATAAAAAACAGGTAACGAGTAAGTAACGATTTTATTTTTAGGAATCATTTCATGGTCTTGCTTTGTTTTTCAAAGAGCTCTCTATTTGCAAAGATATAACTTTTTTGTGTAATTAGAGTGTTATCAGTTAAAAAAATGATACATAAAGATATTTGTCTATAAATGAGAATATTACATAATATGTATTTTGAATAGATAACGAATCTTTTGTTTGAATATGCTTCACTGTACTGCTTTGTTTTGCAGATGTTTATAGAAGAATAATAGAGACCTTTTTATATCTCAATATTCTTGTAGAAGGAGTGAAAACGAGACCCCTATGTTGTTGTGGGTTGACCGGATTTGTCCGTATATGTAGAGAGTTTCATAAATGTAAATTTAATTATTAAAGATATGGTGTTGATAATCAATTATTTGCTTAGGTGCAAGGTGCAACCTATATATAGATATAGAGTTGCACCTTGCACCTAGTTCTTATCTTGTCCTAGAAAAACTTTACAGTCACTTGTCCTAGAAAAACTTTACAGATTATTCTTTTAGAAGTATTTACTTTATTCCTTTATCCTCAAAATCCTCCAAGAGGTCTTTACAGAACTTGGAAATTGGCTTTTTACCCAAATCTTCGGGGTTGTTAGTAAATCCAAGTATCATACGATTCCAATCGTTTGTCGACATAACAGAACCTTCGCCAATCATTTTCTGAACAAACTCTTGATAAGCCTCTGAACCCATCATACGATGTCTGAAGTATATCTCAGCTGCATAGTCTGTATGTGTCTTATATAGCTCCTCTAGATGAAAAACTCTAGCATTATTCTCCATCTTAGGTTCATAGTAATTCACTTTCAGAGAAATAGCTTTTGCGCATGTGTCCATATTTGTAAAACCATCGCCAGTAATTTCTGTACTGAACTTCATTGCATTAGCATCCTCTAGCATAAATGGACTTATCAATCCCTCGTCTTCTGCATTCTTTGTATGTTTACCGGTAGGGCCATTACAAAAAGGACAACTCGGAATTAGGTTGTATTTTAGAATAGCAAGATAAGGATATTTGTCTTTATCGTAAAAATGATCTAACTGACCCTTTACTTGCTTTCCGTCATCGGCATTTACATTCTTGATGAAAACTCGATTGCAATAGGGGCAAACATCCGTACCGACAGCTTCAATCAGCTTATCCTTCGGAAATTTGGATTCCCCATTTTTCTCATATCCATTCTCAATAAACATGTGATGGATTGCATCATATAAACTGGAAGTTTGATCATCAGAGTCAGGGTAAGAACTTTTGATCCTATTTGATAAGTTTTTTATTTCATTCGGCCGATAGTTGATCCAGTCTTTAAGTTCATTCTTGACTTCTGTGAAAAAGGCAATTGTATTGTCTTCCATAGGTGATAGGGGAACAAGCACAGTTTCATTATCTCCCAAACGCTCCCAATGTCTAGGTTTGGCCGATTTGTTAAATATATTTTTTTGTGAAGCGGACAAACTATTATAAAACTTCCGTGCTTCTAAAACCTTAATGCTTTTACGATTGCCTATATATCCATTAGTGAGATAATGATCCAAATTTTCTAAAAATTTATCTATGAAAGCATTATACTCATCCAATTTAGAGTTGTCATATTCTATCGGTATCATCGTGTCTTCTTTATTTTTTCTTCAACAATCCGTAAACGTTCCTTCAGCATTTCATATTCCACTTTCAAAGGATCATCCTCCGTCAGTGCTTTTAACTGTTCCAGAAGTTTCATTCTGATAAAGTCGTCACCTATCATGTCAATATTGTTTCGCAGGCGTTTAATTGTCTTTTCACTAATGGGGTTAGCATTATATTTTTCCGACAACTCATTAATCTTATGAACCAAATTATCAAGTTTTTCGGTAGCTATGTCGCCAACAAATTGACTCATAAAAAATTGATTATTTAGTAAGTCATAGACATTAGAGCAGAACGTCTGTTTCAACACACCTTCGCACACCTTTCCTTTATCCATACACAAAATATTATCTTTAGGGATATCACTTAAAATGAAAGGTGAATGGGTTGTTATCAGTACATTTATATCAAAACTTTTATTTAACTCTACTCTTACTAACAGATCTCGCAGCTTTTTGACAAACCGCCTCTGATATTCTGGATGAAAACAAATTTCCACTTCATCAAGAATAAAATTCAGCTTGTTGTAACGCACTCTCGTGCCATTCTTCGGAATAGAATTCAAGTTCATTGCATGATAAAGCAAAGTACTTGTTAGATAGATAAACTGACGCTCGCCACTACTCAACTGATTCAAAGGGATTTTTGCATTCGTGTTTTTGTCCTTTAAACATGTCTCTGAATTGAAAATACCAGGTGGCAACCATTCCATACGCTTCTTAATGGACATACCTTTCGGAGTAATACCTAACAGTTTTGCATATTGTTCATAGGTTATTCCCTCTGCTAAATCCACATCCGTCAGATTTTTACCTTTTGTGATGAAGTTTAGTGCTTGTCTCAGTTTCAAACCTATATGAGACGGGTCGCATTTCACCATCTTGGCTAACTTTTGAAGTTGGGCTATCACTGCTTTTCTGTTCTCTATGGGAATAGAATGGAATGTGTAGTTGATATTCCCAAAGTTCTTTTTAAAATAGGTATAACTTGGATATTTCTCAGCGACACTCAGCACTTTGTACACCACGTACATTCTCACATAAAGCTGTAGGTGATTCATTGTAGGGGTCACGCTGCATCTTAACGCAGCTAAAATGATATGAGCAAATGAATCTTTTTCCAAAGCCAAATCCCGAAAATTTTCCAAGTCCGCATTTTCCTTATAAATCAAATGGTCCTTCTCTTCGATATTATAGCGGTTATGTTCCTCTACCTCTTCCTTACTTGGGTACAGTTTTACTCTATCATCTACAATTGATGTGAACTTTGCCTGCAGCCTACGAGGTTTCCAATGAAAATTCATGCCTTCAAAACTGTAACCATCAAGTAATGACTGTTCAGGATTTTCTTCAATCAACAGAGCAGCCAGTCTTGATGTGGTAAGATGTTCCTCATTACTCATATCAACACTTCCGTTCTCACGGTAAGGATTCAAGACGATTGGGCTCAAATAACCATCATTTTTGTGGAACAGACTATTTAGCCATGATTTCGAATAAATAATATTCTTTGGGTCATCCTTATCTATCGTATAAATTGCAGTTTCGTTAGAATAATCTTGTGCAATGAAGGACTGCATAGAATAGTTGGTTGCCACAGTATAGAAAAATGCCTTAGCTACTTCTTTCTGCTGGATGAAGTCTAAATTTGTATAATCTTTATACTCACGAAATATATCGTCAACCTCTGAGCTGCTTTGATTTTCCAACTTATAGATTGTGAATTTACATTTCAATTTTCCAAAATCAAAGCCAAGTATTCCATCCCGAACGCGAACTGCGCCAATCTTATCATTGACGAAATACGTTAAGTCTGCCTGAATCCCGATGATATAACTTAAAGGGGAGGAAGCTTCTCTTTCTACTTTGTTGAAAAGACAATAACTCAAGTTATTCACGACACGGAAAATCATATCCAGCAGGGAAGACTTTCCAGCACCATTTTGACCAACGATTGCTGAAATGCAGATATTTGGTGCAAAGAAGTCTTTGTCCAGTTTGTGCTTAATTGAATAATCTATTCCTACATGAAGGTTTTTCAAATATTTGCATCCTTCATAAAATCGGATGCTATTAAAGGTAAACATACGGCACTATTTTTAATATGAGTTATTTTGTTCATAATAATGTGTTTTTGAACTTTCACCATTAGGGTTCAATTAATATGTGGCTTGGATCACATCTTCTCAAAAATACATTTTCTTGGCATCTTAATCTATATGACCACAAATATAGAAAAAAAGTTTGTGTATATTCTAGGTGTAAGAGCAACTTTATATTGATAAATAAGGATTGAGCTTTGCACCTGCTATTCTGCTATGACAAAATTATAGGGTTGCAACTTACACATACCAGTTTCTCCACCAATTTAAAATTATCACAGAAATAATCATCTTACATATACATCCATATTCTATAAATGATTTATTCTGCTTTGGCTTTCTGTTTTATCAGTGATTTTGGTTAGATAATCAGTGATTTATATACCTTTATGATGGGTGCTATTTTGTAATTTTGTACCATGATAATAGAAACTAAAACTATAAAGGGCAATGAAGAGTAAAAGTATGATTACGGTAGTGATCATGATGTTATGTATCACTATAAATGCACAGGAACAGAGTAATAAAACATTGGTGGCTTATTTTTCGGCAACAGGAACGACGGAAAAAGCAGCGAAGTTGATTGTAGAAGTTACAGGTGGTACGCTCTACGAGATACAACCTGAAAAGGAATATGTCACTGCTGATTTGGATTGGCATGACAAGTCTCACGTAGCAGTGTGGAGATGTCAAATGCTAAATCACGCCCTGCACTAAAATCTAAACCGGAGAATCTTGCAGATTACGATATCATTTATATAGGTTTCCCTATTTGGTGGAATTCCGCTCCGAGAATCATCAATACTTTTATTGAAAGCGGTGATTTTGCAGGTAAAATGATTATTCCGTTTGCTACATCGGGTAGCAGTAGTATTTCTAATGCGGAAAAAGAGTTGCAGGAAACCTATCCTGATATGAAATGGCAGAAGGGTCAACTTCTGAATGGTGCGACGAAAGAAGATATTAAGAAATGGACTAAAAAATAAATTGTTATGAGAAAGAATTTTGGGGCAAAGCCCTTTACTTATCCGCAGCCGGTGTTTATTATCGCTGCTTATGATGAAAATGGAACTCCCAATGCTATGAATGCGGCTTGGGGTGGTATCAGCGAGATGCATGAAATTAGTATTTGTATTAGTGAGGGACATAAAACGACTGCCAATATACTGAAGCGTAAGGCTTTTACCGTGAGTATGGCAGAGGTCGGACAGGTGGTTGCCTGTGATTACGTGGGTATTGTTTCTGGCAATAAGGTTTCGGATAAATTTGCTCGTGCAGGTTTCCATGCTACTCGTTCGGAGTTTGTAGATGCACCGTTGATCGACGAATTATCCGTTGTGCTGGAATGTAAATTGAAGGATTATAATCCTGAAACCTGTATTTTACGTGGTGAAATAATAAATGTGAGTGTAGACGAACGTGTTCTTGACGAAAATGGTAAGGTGGATGTATCCAAAGTGTCTCCTATTATATTCGATCCGTTCAATAACGATTACCTAGAAGTGGGTAAAAAGGTAGGTAACGCCTTTTCGGATGGAAAGAGATTAAAATAAGGAGTAGCATTATATATGAAAGAAATAAGAATAGACTGTGCACACCAGAGTGAGGCGGAGCTTGCTTTGGCAAAAGAACAGGCACAATTGGTATTCCGCCTGAACCATACTATGCCGATGACGGATGAATATGATGAGCTGCTTCATCGTCTTTTTCCAAATATGGGGGAAGGCAGTCGTGTGAATACCCCGCTTACTGTCGTTCGTCCCCATGAGGTGAAGATTGGCCGTCATGTCGTTATAATGAATGGTTGCCTGATGATGTCTGCCGGTGGTATCACGATTGACGATGATGTTCAGATAGCCGCCAACGTACAACTGATATCAAATAATCATGATCTCGACAATCGCTCGATTATTACTTGTAAGCCAGTGCATATTTGCCGTAGGGCATGGATAGGAGCAGGGGCTACGATCCTTCCGGGAGTTACAATCGGTGAGAATAGTGTTGTAGGAGCGGGTAGTGTTGTGACCAGGGACGTAGAACCGAACACGATTGTGGCAGGTAATCCCGCCAGAGTAATTCGGAAGATTTAGATTTTTCAATTATTGGCTGTGGAATAATAGAATAAAAAAAACGGAAGGGATTGATTTCTCTTCCGTTCTTATTCTTATGAACCCTCGTTTGGGCTTCTTCCATTTGTTATTCTTCGTTTGTTACTTGTGTAGATTCAGACAATATTCCTCTTTATATATGTTTGTGTTCTGAGACAATGCACAAGGCATTTCAAACAGGTACTACATCCATGTATGTTAACGATTTCATCTCTTGAAACAGATCTACTCCAAACTTTACCTTTAAGGACCTTTCTCTCGCAGATATTGACACAAGTAATGCAATTTCCGCATTTTGGAGATAAGGGTTCATGTAATACCGTTTCCAATGGAGCATCAGTTAAAACCGTACCGAGACATTGCGCTGCGCCATATTCAGGGGTAATTAACAGGTTGTTTTTTCCAATCCACCCTAATCCGCCAAGTAGTGCAACGGTTTTATGGGGCAATATTGATTCTTTTGTTTCAAAATTGAATACGCCGTCAGCCACTAATCCTGTATCGGATTGCGATATGGCTTTATAGCCCTTCCCGGTGATGAATTTGGCTAATTCGTCTGCTATTTCTCCCGCCTTATATTCGGTTTGCGAATATTCATCATCGTCGAAATTGTAATTATCCGCTATCCGTGCTTGTACGTAGTCGGGAATATTAAATACCATTTTAGCATATTCTGCGATTAGCGGAAGTGCAAAAACGATGGCGTTCGGGAGTTGTCTGTTTTGCCTTTCGTCCAAATGCGATATGCCGACAAAGCGAACCAGTCCTGCTCCATGATTTTTTAATTCATTTTCTATTTCTTGGTTTAAGTATTTCATGTTTCTTTTTTTTGTAATTAGGGATATAAATATCTGTTATAAGCTCCGCAGCCGGAGTTTTTTCGGGAGTGTTGATGTAAGTTTCAAAGGTGAACTGTGCCCGCAGAGTATAATCACTTGTCGGCAACCAGTCGAGGTAATTATAGCCGTACACCTTATTCAGTTCATGATAAAACCACGCCGATACCCAGTATCGTACCCCCCTACTGCCAGTTGAATCCACCAGGCCGAACAGCAGGTAGACGCCTAATTGCAGAATCTGTAATTCGGGTTATATTCTCCGTAATTTATCTACTAAGTATATTCTCTTAACCACATACCTTTGTAACATGAAAAACAACAATTTAAACAATAGATAATTATGAGCAAGAAAGTATTGATTTTATCATCCAGTCCGCGACGCGGGGGAAATTCTGATACACTTTGTGATGAGTTTATGCGTGGAGCCACAGAGGCAGGGAACGAAGTGAAAAAGGTTTTTCTACGGGACAAGACCATCCACTATTGTACGGGATGCGGCGTATGCAGCCAATATAAGAAGCCGTGCCCTCAGAAAGATGATGCGGCGGAAATTATTGAGAAAATGTTATCGGCCGATGTTATCGTTTTAGCGACACCCGTTTATTTTTATGCAATGAGTGCACAGTTGAAAACGTTACTCGACCGTTGTTGCGGCCCTTATACCGAAATGATTAATAAGGAGTTTTATTTTCTCGCTTCTGCTGCCGAGGGTAAAGAAGGACTTCCTTATTTGGAACATGTATTCGATAACCTCATGGGATTTATCGATTGTCTGGAAAATCCGGTAGTGAAAGGTAAAGTGCTTGCTACCGGTGTTTGGCATGTGGGTGAAATAAAAGGTAATCCGGCATTGGCAGAAGCATATGAAATGGGGAAACAGATTTCATAATATAGATTGGTATAGAATAAATTATTTCAAAATATAATCCTAAAACAGTATGGAAACAAAGACAGTAAAAGCTTACGGAACAGAATCGGCTGAAACACCGCTTCATCGTTTGGATATTCAGCGTCGTTCACTTCTACCGAACGATGTGGAAATTGATATTTTATATTGTGGAATTTGTCACTCAGACCTTCATTCTGTGCATAATGACTGGGGCGGAACTATTTATCCCATAGTTCCCGGACATGAGATTGTAGGACGTGTTACAGGAATTGGTTCGGATGTGACAAAATTTAAGGTTGGTGATTTAGCTGGTATTGGTTGCATTGTCGATAGTTGCGGACATTGCGAACACTGTCACAACGGTGAAGAGCAATATTGTGATGAAGGCTGGACTGTTGTTTTTAATTCGCCCGATAAATATCTTGGCGGACAGACCTATGGCGGTTTTTCGCAAGCTATTGTGGCCGATGCCAATTATGTACTGAAACTTCCTGAGACGATTGATCTTGCAGCATCAGCTCCCATTTTGTGTGCAGGAATTACCGTTTATTCGCCATTGAAGCATTGGGGGGCAGGTCCCGGAAAGAAAGTAGGTATTGTCGGTATCGGTGGGTTAGGCCACATGGCAATAAAGATTGCCAAGGCGATGGGAGCCCATGTTACTGTGTTTACAACATCTCCTTCAAAAATGAATACAGCCAGAGAATTGGGTGCAGACGAAGCTGTTCTGTCCACCGACCCCAGACAGATGGAATATCAGACTCGTTTTGATATGATCCTGGATACGGTTTCCGCACGGCATGACGTAAATATGTATCTGAATGCCTTGAAAGTGGACGGTAGTCTCGTTTTAGTTGGTCTTCCTAACCAACCGCTTGAAGTCGGTGCATTCAATATTGTAAATGGCCGCAAAAGTTTCTCCGGTTCCAATATTGGCGGTATTGCCGAAACACAAGAGGTGATTGATTTCTGTGCGGAACATCATATTACGGCTCAGATAGAGTTGATTGGTGTTGATCAGATAAACGAAGCCTTCCGACGTTTGGAGAAGAATGATGTCAAGTACCGTTTTGTGATTGACATGAAAGCGAAAAAAGTTTCTCCGAATACCGATAATGTGATGTAAGGTCCCATAGACTGATAACACGGACATGGTCCGTGTGTTTCATTTCCAACATATTGGTAGATATCAAAAAAAGCATTCTGTCCTTGTAAGGTATGGAATGCTTTTTTGCGTAATGCCGTTAGTTAGCTGTCTGTATCGCAGTGGCACTTTATGCCAAACTTAAAATTGGTGTAGGCATAAAGAAGCATAATCTGTAATTCGGGTTATGATGTCTGTAATATGTCTACAAGGAGTCTCTTTTCTTCCTTGTATATTTGCAATGTAGAAAGAAGATAATCAATTATTTAATTACTAAAATCAAGGAAGATATGAAACGAAATTTATTATTGGCAGCAACATCGTTTACGATGCTCAGTGCAAATCCTTCTTTTGCTCAAACCGATGCAGATAATTTCTATAGAAGCAATGTGGTAAATATGGAGAAGGTATCCTTTCCCAATCAGTACAAAATGAAAGTGGCAGGTAATCTCTTTTTGCCTAAAGAGATGAAAGCAGACGAGAAACGTCCGGCAATTATTGTAGGACATCCTATGGGAGCCGTCAAAGAGCAGAGTGCTAATCTCTATGCTACGAAAATGGCCGAACGCGGTTTTGTAACTTTATCCATCGACTTATCTTTCTGGGGAAGCAGCGAAGGAGAGCCTCGCAATGCAGTCCTTCCGGAGCTTTATGCGGAAGCCTTCAGTGCTGCAGTCGATTATCTGGGAACACGTTCATTTGTCGAACGTGAGCATATCGGTGTGATTGGGATTTGTGGTAGTGGAAGTTTTGCCATCAGTGCGGCAAAAATAGATCCTCGTCTGAAGGCCATTGCAACCATAAGTATGTACAACATGGGGACAGCCAGTCGTAATGGGCTGAAGCATGCCTTGACTTTGGAGCAACGGAAGCAAATCATGGTCGAAGCCGCCGAACAACGCTATGTAGAGTTCTTGGGTGGAGAAACCCGATATACTGGTGGAACTCCTCATGAAATAACAGAAAACTCCGATCCGATAGCACGTGAGTTCTATGAGTTCTACCGTACTTCACGAGGAGAATATACTCCTGAAAGAGCAACCCCATTGACCACTACACATCCCACGCTCAGCAGCAATGTCAAGTTTATGAATTTTTATCCGTTTGCTGATATTGAAACCATTTCACCACGTCCGATGCTTTTTGTTACCGGAGAGAATGCACATTCGCGTGAATTCAGTGAAGATGCCTACCGGCTTGCCGCCGAACCAAAAGAACTCTATATTGTGCCTGGTGCGGGTCATGTGGATCTTTACGACCGCGTGAATTTTATTCCATTCGACAAATTGGAGGATTTCTTTAAGACATATTTGAAATAATAAAAGTTCATCCGACAAATGCGTAGTTTCTTCTCATGCATTGCTGGAATCTGGTTTATCCGAAGAATGCGTTGTCTTGACGTTAACTCCAGGTGCAGACATCCGTAACCTTGAATGCCGGTTCCGTTTACCGGCCGGGGTAAATGCTTTTACATACCGAGGTAAATGGATTTACATGCCCAGGTAAAAGCTTTTACATGCCTGGGTAAATGGATTTACGTCGATAGTAAAATTTAGGTAAATATAATCTTCTGATTATCAATTCCATTTAAACGCTGATTCAACTGCGCATGTATCGGGTGAACCATAAAAAAGAAGGATATGGGAATGAAATATGATATAATCATTCTTTTGAGTTACTTTGATGGAGAATATACCAGGGGAAGAAATAAAATCGATAACTAAACAATCAAATCATGGAAATAATTAAGAATAAGGACTATGAAGGCGAACGTCCTTTGTTTGCCACACACGACTTGCAATTGGAAAACGTAACGATTCATGCCGGTGAATCCGCATTAAAAGAGTGCAGTAATATCATAGCAGTGAACTGCCGTTTTGAAGGTAAATATCCTTTCTGGCACACGAATGGTTTCATTGTGAGAAGCAGTTTCTTTACGGAAGGAGCACGTGCCGCACTTTGGTATTCACAAAATCTCCAGATGATGGATACCGTGGTAGAAGCTCCGAAAATGTTTCGTGAAATGGATGGTATCAAATTGGAAAACATACAACTTCCCAATGCGTTGGAAACGTTCTGGCATTGTCGTAATGTAGAATTAAAAAAGGTACAGATAGATAAGGCCGATTACCTGTTCATGCATAGTGAAAATATCCGTATTGATAATTATAGCCATAACGGGAATTATTCTTTTCAGTATTGCAAGAACGTAGAAATTCATAATGCTGTCATTAATTCGAAAGATGCCTTTTGGAATACGGAGAATGTAACCGTGTATGACTCTGAATTGAACGGAGAGTATTTGGGGTGGCACTCTCACAATCTACGTCTGGTAAATTGCAGAATCTCGGGAACGCAGCCACTTTGTTATGCTCACGACCTTGTTATGGAGAATTGTATGATGGCTGATGATGCTGACCTTTGTTTTGAATATAGCAGTTTGCAGGCAACTATTAACACTCCGGTACATAGTGTGAAGAATCCGCGTACCGGCAGTATAACGGCAGAAAGCTACGGGGAAATCATTATGGATGGAAGTATTAAAGCTCCTGCTGACTGCGCACTGCAACTATGGGACAACTTAACTTGCTTTAGCGCATGAAGTACGATTTTGATGAAATAATTTCCCGTCGTAATAGCAATTCCTATAAATGGGATGCGGTGATGGAAGAGGGTGTTCTGCCTATGTGGGTAGCCGATATGGATTTCCATACGGCTGGAGGAACTGAAATGTTATCTGTCGGATAATTACCTGTACATGAGGACTTTTTTCAATAAGTATCTTCCACAATTTCCTGTTGTGAAATTGGAAGGTACATATCTGGTATGGGTAGATTGTTCGGTGCTGAATCGTAGTTCAAAGGAAATTGCAGAGATATTATTGAAGGCAGAAAAGCTTTGGATAAACGAAGGAAGTATGTATGGAGAAGCCGGTGAAGGCTTTATCCGTATCAATATAGCCTGTCCCCGACAGATATTGATTGACGGTCTAAATCGATTGAAGAGAGGTCTTAAAGAAATAAGTCTTTGCTATTGTCGGGATAGGCAGATACTGCTCCATGATACAATTGAGTAAATATAAGAATAGTATTCCCGATAACAGTAGATAACTCTAAATAAGCCAGTGATAACTCATTGTTTTGTCTTTTCTTCGGTACTTTGCAGCTGTAACCCAAACAAAAAACGAAAAGATGAAACGGATTTACGTAACTTTAGTGTTTGTTGCTGCTGTCTGTTGGCAGGTGGCAGCGCAAAATGAAGACCGGATACTTTCTGCAGATAGCCTGATTACGATGGATGGACGTTTAGACAGTTTATACAGATCCTTGCCGGAAGTGATGGTGGTAGGTGAACGTCCGATAGTGAAAGCTATGCAAGGCAAACTTATATATGACCTGCCACGGCTCCTCCGGAATTTAGCGGTAGATAATGCTTATGATGCAGTGAAGGAGCTTCCCGGTGTCACGGAAATGAACGATAACCTTACTTTAGGTGGAAAGAGCGTTACTGTTGTATTGGATGGCAAAGTGACTACAATGACTCCCGAACAACTGAACACTCTATTAAAAAGTATTCCTGCCAGTCGTATAGAGAAAGCAGAAGTGATGTATTCGGCTCCAGCGCGTTATCAGGTGCGTGGAGCCATGATAAACATTTGTCTGAAGCAAGGTGATTCCGGAGCAGCCTCCCTGCAAGGAGAAATTTTCAGTGACTACCGGCAAAAGCATTATGAAAACCTGACTGAGCGTGCGAGCCTTCTATATTCCGGACATAAATTTTCTGTAGACTTTCTTTACTCTTACAGTCATGGACGGAACTATTTCTTGACGGATAAGAAGGCTTTGCACACCTTGTCGGATGGTACGATACATCCCATGAACACCAACGAATCTCAAAAAAGTCGTTTTAACAGACACAATTTACGCTTGGGAGGTGATTATCTTTTTGCCGACGATCATCAGCTCAGTTTGACATACAATGCCCAGTTTATGAATGGCTTTAATTTAAGTACAGTGAATGGTACACAAACCTCAAATGCCCGTACCCAGATGGTCGATCAACTACATAACGGGCGGATCGATTATCACACCCCATTCGGAATGAAAGCAGGAGTGGAATATACTTATTATCATTCGCCTTCTTCACAATTGCTACATAGCCGGTTAGAAGGCGATGAATTGAATTTTCGTAGTAGCGATTCTCAGCGTATCAATCGTTGGAAGCTTTTCCTTTCTCAAGAACATGAACTACCTAATGGATGGGGAGTAAACTATGGAGCTGTCTATACTACAAGTTTAGACAACAGCTATCAATATTATTATAATTTAGAGAATGACAACATGATGTTGGAAAGCAACAACATGAAATCTCGTCGGCGGGAACAAACACTGAATTTCTATGCCGGATTTAACAAGAGTTTTGGCGATAACTTGTCTTTGGATGCCTCGTTGGCTGCCGAACAATTCCATACGACTGTATGGAATGAATGGAGTCTATATCCGGCTTTTAATCTCAATTACACTCCGGCACCGGGAAACGTATGGCAATTGTCACTCAGCAGCGATAAAAGTTATCCTGACTATTGGGCAACTCAAAATGCCGTGTCCTATATGGGCGGAGAATATTCGGAAATTCATGGAAATCCTTATCTGAAACCGGAAATTAATTATCAGCTACAATTAACTTATATTCTGAAGAGTAAATATATATTCAATGTCTGGTATAGCCATACTAAAGATAATGCAACACAAACTCTTTATCAGTCCCCCGACCGATTGGTCGAGATCTATAAATACTTCAATTTTGATTTTGAGCAACAAGCAGGTATACAAGCTGTTGTTCCATTTACGATAGGTCGCTGGCTAAGTTCACGTTTTACGTTGACCGGCGTTTACGATCGCCAGAAAGACAGTGACTTCTGGAATATTCCTTTTGACAGGAAAGTATATTATGCCATGTTGAATATGAATCATACCCTGACCCTTTCTTCCCGTCCGGATCTCAGGTTGATTGTGAATGGGATGATGCGCAGTAAGGCAATACAGGGCATTTATGATTTACCGGTATCCGGCAATGTAGATGTGGCACTCAGATATACCTTTGCTGGTGGGAAAGCGTTGTTAACCTTTCGGTGCAATGACTTGTTTGAAACGGCTCAAATCTCTCCGCGTATTCGTTATGCCACGCAGAACGTAACAAACCATTATTCCGCTTTTCGTGAATTGGGTATCTCGTTTACCTATAAATTCGGAGGATATAAAGAGAAAAAACGTGAAGGTGTGGATACTTCACGTTTCAAGTAGATTTACTCTTAAAAATTAAGGAGGGGCTATTGGACAGGTATGGTTACTGTTATTTTAGTACCTTCCTTGTATGTCGGATCGATATTTATCTCTCCGGATAACCTGCGGATAATTAGTTGACATAGATATAGTCCTAATCCATTTCCCGGAGTAAACGTGTTGAGTTTCGAGAAACGTTCGAATACCTCTTTGTGCTTGTCAACCGGAATACCGCATCCGGTATCTGTCACACTGATATGAAGCTGTTGGTGTGCTTCATCCATGCGGTAACGGAGGGTGATAGTTCCTTTTTCGGTAAATTTATTAGCATTGTTCAACAAGTGTTCTATAACCAATGATAAATATTTCTCATGGGTAGACAAAATGACAGGGTGTTCCGGTAAGTCCATATGATATTCTATATCAGGCTTATGATACTGGCTTAGTTGCTTCATTTCTTGTATGCAGATATGATGTAAATCGACTTGTTTACAAGGCAGTTTTTCCTGTGATACATCCAGACTGGATACCTCGAGCATATTATTGATCAGTGAAGTCAGTAAGACCGTGTTCTTCTGCACCTCGTGTGAGAAGCTTTCGCGGTTTTCTTTATCTACTTCATCATTGAATATCAAATCAGAGAAACCGACAATGGCGTTAAGTGGTGTTCGTATCTCGTGGCAAATAGAATTAATGAAAGCTGTTTTCATCTTTTCACTTTCTTCGGCCTTTTGCTTGAGATTCCGGAGGTGAATCTTCATCTTTTTTTCTTTTTTCAGATTGTGATATAAATAAAGACAGATAACGATTACAATGGTCAGGATGATGAACAGGCATATCACTAAAATGCGTTTATTTTTTATTTCAAGCTGTGACTTTTCATTATTCAATTTGTTCACCTCATATTTTATTTGGAGTTCACTAAGTTGCTTTTGCATATTTTCAGTGTTTAGCGAATCTTTATACTGAGCAGATATTCTAAGATATGCCAGCGCCTCCTTAAAATTACCCATGGCCTCATATGTTTGTGATTGGATGTCGTAGAGTCCTGGCAGATTGTTTGGAATTATCGTTTGAGCTATTTGAATCAGACTGTCGTTGGCAATTAATGCTTTCTCGTAATTGGGGTGAGGCTTTAAGTTCAAGTAATAGTTGTCCATTGATAGGAAATAATTGTACCTGTCGTACGGATTTGTCAGCTCCTTATTCAGTTCTACTATTTGCTGCCGGTAATAATCCATTTTTTCGGGAGCTACTATGATAGCATTTGTCAATAGTGACGCATAGATTTGCAACTCACGTGCAGCCATATTGTAAAAGGGGCGTTTTGCTTTGTAATGATCTTTATAATACAGTTGCTGATTTTCCAAATCTTCTTCCAAAAGACGGATCGCTGAGTCACATTCGTTCAAAAAGCTATAGATATTGGATAATTTCCAAACAATCATTGATACAAATTTAATGCGTTTCTCAGGAGGTAATTGCTTGGATAAGTTCATTGCTGTTTCCAAATAGGGGAGTGCTTCTTTCATCATTTCATTGGAATGAAGGCTGCTTCCGGTGATATAAGCTTGTACGATTTTGCTGTATAGAGATGGTGCGTCCGATTTCTTTTCTTCCGTAAACTGCAATTCCTTCGCAATGGCCTCTTCTGTCTCGTTATGGCTGCATAGCACATCGAAAAAACGCATGTGAAGATAAGCTGATAAAGGAATTATTTCTTTGACATTATGAGTTGCTTTTATCAGATTCATATAATGATACGCTGAATCCATGTGGTATTCTTTAGCCTCTCCGAATGCAAGATCATTCAATGCATCAAGCATCATGGGTGTGTCACCTGCCTTTTTAGCTTCTCTATACATGCCAAGCAAATATGTTTTTTCGTCCGGTGTCTCAAAACAGATATCTGCCAGGTTTCTGAAGATACTGATTCGTTGAGCGGATACTGTCGTATGTTTTAGTTGTAGTAAGAGGCTGTCTTTTGCATGGTGATCTATAGCTGATACTATTCCGGTACAGATACATAGAGCCACAAAGATTATATATCGTATCATATTGCTTGTTTGTTTGTAAGTAGCAAATATACGTCTTTTTTCCCTGAAAAATCCAGCAATGATGTGGCATCTTTTTATCTCCACTAAAAAAAGGTAATAAAGACAACTTTGATATGGAGTTAATTGTTAATTTTGCAACTTCATTTACTAACTTAATAACTCCCAATATGAAATCAGACATAGAAATAGCACGTAGTGTTGAATTGAAGAAAATAAAACAAGTGGCTGAAAGCATCGGTATACCTCGCGATGAAGTAGAAAATTATGGCCGGTATATTGCAAAAATCCCTGAATATCTGATTGATGAAGAGAAGGTGAAACAGAGCAATCTGATTTTGGTCACTGCCATTACCGCAACGAAAGCAGGGATTGGTAAAACGACTGTATCCATAGGTCTTGCATTAGGATTAAACAAGATAGGTAAAAAGGCAATTGTTGCTTTGCGTGAACCTTCCTTGGGGCCGTGTTTCGGTATGAAAGGAGGGGCAGCAGGAGGAGGTTATGCCCAGGTACTTCCGATGGAAAAGATTAATTTGCATTTTACCGGTGATTTTCATGCCATCACTTCGGCTCACAATATGATCTCTGCATTACTGGACAATTATTTATACCAGAATCAATCTAAAGGTTTTGGTCTGAAAGAGATTCTCTGGCGTCGCGTACTCGATGTCAACGATCGTTCATTGCGCAATATCGTAGTTGGTCTTGGTCCGAAAACAAATGGTATTACACAGGAATCCGGATTTGACATTACACCGGCTTCGGAAATTATGGCTATTCTTTGTCTTTCAAAGGATGTAGATGATCTCCGCCGTCATATCGAAAATATTCTTTTAGGCTACACCTATGATAACAAACCGTTTACTGTAAAAGATCTGGGCGTGGCAGGGGCTATTACTGTCTTGCTGAAAGATGCTATACATCCGAATCTGGTACAGACTACCGAAGGCACCGCTGCATTTGTACATGGTGGCCCATTTGCTAATATTGCCCATGGCTGTAACTCTATTTTGGCAACAAAAATGGCGATGACTTTTGGAGATTATGTTATCACAGAAGCCGGCTTCGGTGCCGATCTGGGAGCAGAGAAATTTTATAATATTAAATGTCGTAAGAGCGGGCTTCAACCACGTCTGACAGTGATTGTTGCCACAGCACAAGGGCTCAAAATGCACGGAGGAGTAAGCCTGGACCGAATTAAAGAACCGAATCTTGAAGGATTGAGAGAAGGTTTGCGCAATTTGGACAAGCATGTTCGTAATCTTCATTCGTTCGGTCAAACGGTTATCGTTGCTTTCAATAAATTTGCGAGTGATACGGATGAAGAAATGGAGTTGCTTCGTGAGCACTGTGAGCAGTTAGGAGTAGGCTATGCTATCAATAATGCCTTTACGGAAGGAGGTGAGGGTGCTGTCGAACTGGCGAACCTTGTGGTTGAAACAATTGAAAATAAACCGTCTGAACCGTTACAGTTTACATATAATGATGGAGACAGCGTACAGCAGAAAATCGAGAAAATCGCAATCAATCTATATGGTGCAAGTGTCGTGACTTATAGTACACTGACCCGTAACAAGATTAAATTGATTGAAGAAATGGGTATTGGTCATTATCCTGTATGTATTGCTAAAACCCAATATTCTTTCTCTGCCGATCCGAAAGTATATGGTGCGGTAGATAATTTCGAACTTCATATTAAAGATATCGTTATAAATAACGGTGCCGAGATGATCGTAGCGATTGCGGGCGAAATAATGCGTATGCCGGGTTTACCTAAAGAACCACAAGCTCTGCATATTGACATCGTGGATGGTAATATTGAAGGATTGAGTTAAAGATAGTCCGATATAAAGCAATAAATAAATCCCCGCTATTCTTTTTGAAAGAATGGCGGGGATGACGGATATATAGAGTCCAGTGTGCTACTTTTTGATTCTTTCTAACACACTGTACGATTGTAGCTCCTTCTTATTATTGTATTGTTCAGAGCGGACAATTCCAATATTGGGTGCATACCATTCATATCCATAACCTTTTATTGTTTCCTGAGGAGTCCAGATATTCATTTCGTACTTTACTTTGGTACAATAGAATGCTCCTGCTGGAGTGTTTACCGTTTCGGTAGCAACAAATTCCCGGTCGAAGATAGAAATTTCAGCGCGGTTATTTTTATTGCCTTTTTGATAAAGACGCAGAGTGCCGTCATCAAACTCGTCATCGTCTTCCGGATTCATTGGATCGGAAAATGCATTTGGGTAATTCATTAAATCTCCCATCATATATACATCGGCATTCATCATATTAAGTGCAGTAGGGAATGTGGCCACATCTCCCATACTCATAGAGAAGTTACCGTCATTGCAGCGAGCCACCATTTGCCCGGAATTGAGTGTTTTTCCGGAAGCATCAGTAAATGTATAGTTGGCTACTACTTCCATTCCTGAAGGGTAATCGTAGGCTTGGTCTACTCTGTAGACAAGGACGTTGGTGAGTTTACCATCAGCGGTGTAACAATTACGAGTGATTTGCTCACCTTCCTGGTTAGGAAAGAAGAAGGCGCAATCCTGATTTTGAGCCATAGCTCCTGCAGCAACAAATAATGTAGTTGCAACCATTAAATTTCTTATTTTCATATCAGTTTAGGTATTAAGTGAATATCTTCTTTTTTTTAACTACTTAACAACGGTTCTTGGGAAGGAAAGGTTTTAAGGTGGGGTGTTAATGCCATGTTAAAAGAGCAAAAAAAAATGCCCGCAACTTTCTTCACAGAGAATTGCGAGCCCACGTATGTTATTGTTTAATACTAAAATGTGCTATTTAATAAGCGAAGATCGGATATTTTTCCATTGTCTTATTGACACGTGCACGTACTTGTGCTATCACTTCTTCGTTCTCTACGTTCGATAGAACGGTTTCGATCATTTCTGCAATCTCCAGCATCAGATCTTCTTTTGCACCACGAGTCGTGATAGCGGGAGTACCCAAACGGATACCTGAAGTCTGGAACGCAGAACGACTATCGAACGGAACCATGTTTTTATTGACTGTTATATCAGCAGATACAAGTGCTTTTTCGGCAACTTTACCTGTCAAGTCAGGATATTTACTGCGTAGATCCACCAGCATCGAATGATTATCCGTACCGCCGGAAACGATGGTAAAGCCACGGTCAATTAAGGCTTGTGCCAATACGGCAGCATTCTTTTGTACTTGCTTCTGATATTCCTTATATTCCGGTTGCAAGCACTCACCGAAAGCTACGGCTTTAGCTGCAATTACATGTTCCAGCGGACCACCCTGTATTCCGGGGAATACAGCTGAGTCGAGCAACTGAGACATCATTTTAATTTCTCCTTTTGGAGTTTTCTTTCCCCATGGATTGGGGAAATCTTTACCCATCATGATTACACCGCCACGAGGTCCCCGCAAAGTCTTGTGGGTAGTTGAAGTTACGATATGAGCATATTTCACCGGGTTGTCCAACAGTCCTGCTGCAATTAATCCGGCAGGATGTGCCATATCAATCATAAGGATCGCACCCACCTTATCGGCAATTTCGCGCATACGTTTGTAATCCCATTCACGAGAGTAGGCTGAACCTCCTCCAATTATCATTTTGGGTTTCTCACGTAATGCCACTTCTTCCATCTGGTCGTAATCCACGCGACCGGTTTCCTGTTTTAAATTATATTCGCAGGGAGTGTAAATGATTCCCGAAGTATTTACTAATGAACCATGTGAAAGGTGACCTCCGTGTGCCAGATTCAGTCCCATGAACTTGTCGCCCGGGTTCAACACAGCAAGAAATACAGCAGCATTAGCCTGTGCTCCTGAGTGAGGTTGTACATTGGCCCATTCTGCACCGAAAATCTCTTTCAAGCGGTCGATGGCAATTTGTTCACTCTGGTCTACCACCTCACAGCCGCCATAATAGCGTTTACCCGGATATCCTTCCGCATATTTGTTGGTAAGACAAGATCCCATTGCCTCCATCACCTGATCACTCACGAAATTCTCTGATGCGATCAGCTCAATGCCTTTCAACTGACGTTGATGTTCTTTTTCGATAATCTCGAAAATTAAATCGTCTCTTTTCATTATTTGTTATAATAAGATTAAAGTATATCTTGAAACCTTTATTATTATAATCGCACAAATTTAGGTAATATTTAAAGAGTGTGCAACCTTTTAGCTAAAAAAGTTATTTAAAATATAACTCCGAGTGAAAAACTAAGTACATTATCACGGCGTCGAAAAGTGATATTACTTACTTCGGGCTTACCTTCGACGTCTATATTATCGTAAGTAACAGACTTCGACAAGTTGCGAAGTCCTTGTTCATAACGAAAATCGAAAAAGATACGTGAAATGCTGACGCTTACTCCGATCACTGCACTGGCATTGAAGGGATGTAACCTCTCATGGATGCCTTGCTGGTCGAAGTTCTCAAAGGTGATTTTATTTTTTTGATTCCACAGATATCTTAGTTTCGGTCCGGCAAAAAGAGACATGCTGTAAGGGCCTTGTCTTACTACGTGATAGCCGTAAAGCAACGGAAAATCAATACTGTGAATAGTTGAATTAACCGATGCATAGTCAGGTTCGATATCGGGATGTTGTGAACCCAGTTTATCGAAAGTGATTTCGCATCTGCTGATGTTATACGATATCTCGGGCTGTATAAAATGTCTCTTCATGTTGAAGCGCATGAAGAGAGCACCGAAATAACCTATTTTATAATTATTCTGAATCTCGTCAATGGTTACATCTTTGATTTTCAGATTGGAAACCAAAAACATGGAAGAGTTAAAACCACCCCTGATTCCTACATTTATTTTGCGGTCATCCGGGCGTTTTTCCTTTTTATGATCACCTTCACCATAAGCGGCAAAAGTAATCCACATATATATAAAAAGGAGAATCACTCGTTTCATAGCTTCACTTTGTTTTCTTTTCTACTGACCAACCGAATTTACCGATCTTTTCTCCCAGATTATAATATCCCCCATGTACATATACAAGCGGATTAGCTTCTACCAGTTCCAGTTTTCCGGTTTCCCGGTTTAAGTGACGGTCATCCGCCCGAATGTTTACCACATCGGCAATAAACATATCATGTGATCCTAAAGATACAATTTCTTTTACCCGGCATTCGATACAAAGGGGAGATTCCTCAATAAGAGGCGCACTCACCACCGTGCATTTACCCGGTGTCAGTTTCATTTCTTCAAATTTGTGATAATCCTTACCCGACCGTACCCCACACCAATCTGTTGCAAAAGCCATATCCCGGGTTGTCAGGTTGATCACAAACTCCATATTCTTTTTTATAATAGGATAGGAGTAGCGTTCGGGACGGACAGAAATATAACACATCGGTGGATTGGTACAAATGGTTCCGGTCCAAGCTACCGTAAGTATATTGTATTCACTTTCATTGTTTCCGCAACTTACCAGTACGGCAGGCAACGGATAAATCAGGGTTCCGGGTTTCCAGTCTTGCTTCATCTTTTTTATTAATAGCGTGCTATATGCGCTACAAGTGCTATTACGTCATAGCACAGTATTTTAAAACTCGTAGCGCTGTGGCACGTAACTAAATGATTGTGATATCTTCTCTTTTCTGTTCTTTTTCGCAATAATGGCATTTTATAACACAACTATCCTTGTCAATCACATGGAATAACGTGGCCATCGGTTCATTGTTCGTAATACATTTCGGGTTGGCACATTTCACGATACCTTTCAACTCGTCCGGCATACGTACCTCTTTCTTTTCTACCACTTCGTAGTCACGGATAATGTTTAGTTTTACATGAGGTGCTACTACGGAAATACGATTGATTTCTTCGTCACAGAAGAACTTGTCAGCAATCTTGATGATCCCTTTCTTACCCAGTTTCTTGCTGTCCAGATTGAATCCGATAGTAATATTGGTCGTCATGTGTTCCAACCCAAGCAGTGAAACTACAGTAAAGAGTTTCTCCGAAGGGATATGGTCGATAACAGTGCCGTTTTTCAGTGCGGCCACCTGTAGTTCTTGTTTATTCTCGCTCATGATTTTATAAAATATCTTGTAAAGTGATTCCTAATACATCGCAAAGTATAGCTTGACGGGCATAGAGACCATTCTGTGCCTGCTGAAAATAGTAAGCTTTCGGACTATCGTCCACGTCATAAGCTATTTCGTTAACACGTGGCAATGGATGCAGGATACGGAGGTTAGAACGAGTGTTTTCGAGCATTTTCGCTTTCAGGATATATACATTCTTCACCCGTTCATATTCCATTAGATCAGTGAAACGCTCACGTTGTACGCGGGTCATGTAAAGAATATCCGCATCCTTAATTACCTCTTCGTTGAAGTCTGTGTGCTCCACATATTTTATGTTATGTTCTTTGCAATAAATCTTATATTCTTCCGGCATCTTCAGCTCTTCGGGAGCAATGAAGTGGAAAGTCGGATTAAAATGCCGCATTGCCATCAGTAAAGAGTGTACTGTACGTCCGTATTTCAGGTCACCTACCAGATAGATGTTCAGATTCTCCAGTGTACCTTGTGTTTTATAAATGGAGTAGAGATCGAGCATTGTTTGTGAAGGGTGCTGATTGGCTCCGTCTCCGGCGTTTACGATAGGCACTGGGGCCACTTCACTGGCATAGCGTGCTGCTCCTTCCAGAAAATGCCGCATTACAATCACGTCAGCGTAGTTACTAACCATCATAATTGTATCTTTCAGAGTTTCCCCTTTGGATGAGCTGGTGGCTTTAGGATCCGAGAATCCGATAACCCGTGCGCCCAGGCGATTGGCAGCAGTTTCGAAACTTAGCCGGGTGCGGGTAGAAGGTTCAAAAAATAGGGTAGCCACTACTTTACCTTCCAATAACCGGCGGTTGGGATTCTTCTCAAATTGTTTCGCCATTTCGAGCATATAGAGGATTTTTTCTTTCGAATGCTCCGCTATGGTTACTAAACTTCTGTTTTCCATATCGTTATATGTTTATTGATATATCCTTTATTTCGGTTTGTAAAGATACGAAGAAAAATGCAGGTTCTGCAAGATTTTCATCGTCTTTTTATGAGTAATTCCACTACTATGACTATTTATATTTTGCATAATTATTTGGAAAATATGCGCAATTGTATTACCTTTGCACTGTAATTAATGAATGATATGAACCGATTGTTTACTACATATAGCATACACAATGCCGTGCGAGAAAATAAGATTCTGTACGGACACTGCATTGTGCATGTACATTGGTTTAGCGGATTTATCTGAATTACTCCCTGTTTTGTAGTTTGATTTATCTCTTTTCGTTCCCCTTATTAAATATAAGGTGAAAGGGAGGATCTGTCCGGCAGCTCATACATAAAAGTTGCCAGGGATTGCATTGTGTAACTTTTTAAAATATACGAGTATGTTTTCCATTATATCTATCATGTTTTTAGGTATTGGCATTGGTTATTTGCTGCGTAACCTGAAATTTCTGGAGAAAGTAGAAAAGAGTACTTCGCTTACGATATTCCTGCTACTTTTCGTGCTGGGCCTTTCGATAGGCTCCAATAGTTTAATCGTAAATAATCTGGGTAAATTCGGATGGCAAGCCATTGTGTTGGCCACTTCAAGTATCTTGGGCAGCATGTTGGCTTCTTTTCTCGTATTACGCCTGTTTTTCAAGAAAGGAGGAAAATCATGAAAGGCAGTCTGATTGTTGTCGCATTTTTCTGTATAGGCTGTCTGGTCGGAATCTTCAATGATTTCCAGTTTGACATGCACAATCTTTCTATGTATATACTTTATGCGTTGATGTTGCAGGTTGGCATCAGTATCGGAAGCAATAAGAATCTGAAATTTCTGATCAAAAGTCTACGCCTCAATATGCTTTTAGTGCCGATAGCTACCATTGTCGGAACCCTTCTTTTTTCAGCTTTTGCCAGTTTATTGTTGAGTCAGTGGAGTGTATTCGATTGTATGGCAGTGGGAAGTGGATTTGCATATTATTCCCTTTCATCCATCTTGATTACTCAGTTTAAGGAAGCTTCTGTAGGATTACAGTTGGCAACGGAACTTGGTACAATTGCTTTGCTGGCCAATATTTTCCGCGAAATGATGGCATTGCTGGGCGCACCACTGATCAGGAAATATTTTGGGAAACTGGCCCCTATTTCTGCTGCCGGTGTAAATTCAATGGATGTATTGTTGCCGTCCATTACTCACTATTCGGGGAAGGATATGATACCTGTTGCCATCTTTCACGGAATCCTCATTGATATGAGTGTACCTTTCTTTGTTTCATTCTTCTGCAGTTTATAGTTATATTTCTTCATTAACTATCTCCCAGCCATTAATCTTGATAATGACCGGGATGTAGTTATCGAAGGATATTTCAATGGTGAAATCATGGTTATGCTCAAAATCAATATTGGGATTTCCGCCTATAAGTTTACCAATAAGATTCTCATCATAGCGGATTGTACCTGTTTTGTCGGCAATTCGCAGCCGGGGTTCTCTATCTTTTTCTAGTCTCATTACATTGAAGTCGGCAATCAACGGATCTGATTGTCCCGATGATGTTTCATAAATGGGAATATAGCTTATCTGGTCATCATCGGAGAATTGTGAATCATATCCATACTTACCGTTATTATCCTCTATATAAATGTTATCACTTCTGTCTTGATTCAAATTATGAGCAATGACCCGGATATGATTCGTCATTTGTTTCAAGTTTATCAATACAATTGTTTTTTCTTTACTGTTAAGCCCGACTATATCGTGCATACCGTGATAGAGCAGTTTGGGCTGATTGATTACCCGGTTGTCCTCCTGACGTTTTACAGATAGAAAGAAATCATCGATATAAGTTTTCCCCGGCACACATTCAGAAGTCTGATAAGTACTTTTATCATAGCCACCCCATGCTACAAATTGGTAACTGCCCTGTTTGTAAGGCAGCTCCATGACATAATCGTCATTGATTGAGGTCATAGAATCGTTTACCTGAGAGATAAAAACTCCTTTTTCATCGAATATGAAAACAGCCAACCGATCGATACCTTGCGCAGTGCTCTGCCTTGAGTCTGCATTTGTATCATAGCTGAATTTGAGAGCCAGCCCTCCATCATCCCGGGGACATCCGGACATATCTTCCCGGATGCAATTCGTGAGTACGAAAGGCAATATAATGAATATGAATACTCTGAATCCGGCTTCTATCTTGCAGGTAAACATTCTGTGGAGCATTAATTAGCTGGTTATAAATCGTGATCTTCTTCAATCACCTCCCAAGGGATAATCTGGATGTCGACCCCAATCCATGAATTAGGCTTGATTGGTTTTCCACTGTCAAAGTTATCCGAAGGATTTCCCGGTGCTTGTATAGAATTGATGTTGATCTTGAAATATTGGTTTCTGTAGATATTATAAGGAGCCTGTGGTGTGACTGCATCACCGTTAACAAAAATATGATAGTAACACAATCCGTTGCTATACGTATTCTCCGATAATAGGTAGATCCCATTGATAGATGGCATTCCCGGAGTATTTGCGGCACATAGCTCCGCAAACTTTTCTGCCGTAGGTCCATCTATAAAGTAATTGGCAACACCATCGGCAGTCCGCACGACAAAGAATGTTTTATCCGCCGGTTTCGGATTGACGATGATTTCAAAATCAGCCGCAACTGTAGGGGGATTTATTTTGGTAGATATGATGTTAGTGGGTGTAAATACCCCGCTGACACTGATAAAAGTTGCTGCATCCACATTGGATGTACCCGAAATATACTGGAATGCATTTTCCGTAGCATAAGAAAAAGAGGTAGGCACATCAGCCGAAGCATAAACGTTGATGGCATCTGTTCCCCTCGTAAAATCTGCTGCGGTATAATTAGCCCAGTTATAGTCTTTGATGAGAGCGTCCCTGTTATCCTGAATAAAGTAGAATTTTTTATTCAGGTTTCTCCAGCCGAACTTCAGATCTGTCATCGTTCCGCCTCCATTCACTACAAAGCTCTGTGATTGGAACACCGCCGCTTTTGCAGTGACGCGATTTACAGAAATGGTTATGTGATTGTTTTCGGCTTCACTTTTCTTCTCATATAAATCAGTAGCGGGCGTAAGGGTCGGATAAGCACTATTGAACATGACAAATCCATTTGTTTGATCGGCCAATTTTGTTATTTCTTGTGTGAAATCTTTATAGCTGAATGCACCCAATCCGTTAGAAGTAATATAGTTCACTATTTCTGCATTAAGGTTTACTCCCGCAAAAATATATTTATCCGTCTTTTTGGTACTGACCGGCTGGCTGGTCACCCAGGTAGAACTCCCGGCTGGTTTCTGTGTGAGCGTGCCTCCTGCGACCGTAAATTCTGCTACAGTAGGTGTATTGGGAGATTCTGCGTCATAAATAAACACATGTAGGGATTTCACTGTATTTTCCGCTGCAATTCCCGGATCTGTAGATACTGCACGTGTCTTCGATGCGTGGGGAATGCTGATGGAAAAAGAGGCATATGCATCCGGGGCAATTACGTCCGGATTGCTGGACTGGTCAACCCAATCATTGTCATTGCTGCATGCAGCCATAGTCAATGCAACCAGTGTAGTCATAAAGATTTTACTTGTTTTCATTATCTTTTTATTTAAGTGGATATACTACGTTTTTTTCAGATAACAAATATACCTTTCAGACAGCAACGATTTGTGACTTTAAAAATGTATTTATAAACAAAAAGTGTCTATTGAAGCAACCCCTGAAAAAGAAAGCTCTGATAATGCAACGCACCGTCATCAAAGGGATTGTTCGTTTCGATAGGCGCAACAAAAGTTACAGATTACTTGTTTACAGATAAAAATATAAAAACAATGATTATGCGTAATATAAATACAGATTTAATAGATGCAATGAAAATATACTTACCCAAGGGGAACAATCTTGCAAATACGCTGATGGACATTCTTTACCTTGGCAAAGAAGCTACTTACAGGCGGTTGCGGGGTGAAGTACCGTTCACTTTTGCCGAAGTTGCCACCATATCTCAACACATGGGCATTTCTCTTGATAAAATAGTAGGGGCCGATTTGAATGACAACGCTATCGTTAATCTGAATATGTTGCAATGTCAACGCCCTGCGGAGACCTATTATTCTATTATCGATTCGTATATAAAGTTGTTCGGTCAATTGATTGAGCGGGAAAGTTCGGAAAGAAGTACCTCCTCAAATACCGTTCCGCAAACCCTGTATTTAAAATATGAAGCCTTATCCAAATTCCAGCTTTTCAAATGGATTTACCAACATGAAAGCACATATGCAGGCAGACATTATGAAGATTTGGAGATTCCGGAAAAATTGATTGACAAGCAAAAAGAATTTGTAAATTTGTCCCAGCTATTCCAGACAACCAATTATATATGGGATAAAGAGATATTTATCAGATTGGTCAATGAGATCAAGTTTTTCTTAAATATCAATCTGATATCAGAAGACAGTGTAAAAAGAATAAAGAAGGAATTATTGGTATTACTGAATGAATTGGAGAAGATCTCAGCTCAGGGAAAATATTCATCCGGAAAAGATGTGAAAATATATATATCCGATATCAATTTTGAGTCTACATATAGTTATGTAGAAACAGATATCTACCATCAATGCCTGATAGGGGTCTTTTCTATTAATTCCATAACTTCGAAAGATGATTTGCTATTTCAGCATTTGAAGGTATGGATACAGTCATTAAAGAAGTATTCAACTTTGATTTCGCAGAGTGGTGAGGTTCAGCGAATCCATTTCTTTAACCGGCAACAAGAACTGGTGAAAAGTTTATAATGAAGTTTCGAAAATGGATACACGTCTTTATACACATTTCCGATTGTTGCATAATTGGACAATAAATTCATGTGAGATGTGATAATAGAAAAATCTTTGTTTACACCATTCATTAAACGCCACGGATTCCTTCCTGAAAAAGTCCATCTTTGTATCTGAGAAAATAAACCTAAACCCTAATGAAAAAATTAATGGTTATTCTGATAACCGGCCTTTTATATATGTCATGTACCGACAGTATGGAAGTGCCCGGAGATGCAGATAGAAATAATACAGAGGATGTATCGGTAAGGTTAGTGATAACCATACCGGCCTCCACTACATATGCCCGGACGCGAGGAACATTTGCGACGACCGATCATGAGTCTAAAATCAGTGAGATTCAAGTGTTAGTGTTTGAAGAAGGTAAATATAAGTACCGTGTACCCGGCATATCCATCAACAACACTTCATCTGCTGCTTCTTTTAAAGCTTTATTAAAATCAAGCAGTTCGCCTTTAAAATTACTCATATTAGCCAATGCTACCGATGCGGTAATAGCCAATGAGCCTTCGGTGGATGATAGCGAAGATTTGGTGAAAAAGAACATCAATCTCCGGTTCAACAATATCACTTCCGATTTTCCAATGTATGGGGAGTATGAATTGCCCGGAGGATTAGAAGCAACGGTTATAAATAATATTACCGGAATAAAGATGTTACGTTCCATTGCCCGGGTAGACGTGAAAGCTACGGAAGTGGCAAACTTTAAGTTGTCAGGGGTAAAAGCATATCGTGCCAATGACCACTTGCAGATAATACCCGATGAAACCGGAGTCGTCAGGGTTACGCTTCCGAGCGTACCTGCCGGAAGTACCGGAAATGTAAACAGTGTCCTGTATCCTGTATCTGCTGAGAACCTGAATGAATTTTCAGCCCAACTCTACTTGCCTGAGGCCGATTCACCAGCCCCGGACAATCGGGTTAGTCAGGCAACCTGTATTGTTGTGGAGGGTTATTATGAAGGAAGTGATCAACCGGGTTACTACCGTATGGATTTTGATCCCGATAATGTTGAAAATGCTTTCGGGCAAGTACTTCGTAATCATAAGTATATTTTCAATATAAAGAAGGTCTCAGGTCCGGGGTGGGGTAGTCCGGACGAAGCGGCGAATAATCGTTCTGCCCATATCGTAGCCGAAGTACAGGCATGGGATGATTATACCATTGACATGAGTTTCGATGGAGAACATCATTTTGGGGTGTCTTCGCGAGAGATCATCCTCAAGAACAAAGCCGGTTCGGCAGGAATCATCAGTGTGAATACCGATCTTCCGGATTATACTTTACAATGGGCCGATGCGGCAGGAACTCCCCAAGGAACCGCCGACCAGTCATTAGCAAATGAATTCTTTAAAGTAGAAAAAACACAGAATGGGAGTCAACTGGTGATTACAGCTCTGCAGAACAATTCGGCAAGCAATATCCGCCGTACTCAAAACTTTATGATTACAGCCCATCGATGGCGTATTTTAGTGAATATACAGCAGAGATATGATGTCGCTGCCTACAAAACAATTGATCTTTTAACATTCAATGCCGGTTTGGGATATTTAGGAACGAATATAATTGGCTCTGGCAATGCAGAGGCGCGCGCAACTGGTCTTCGCGGAATACTCAATAATCAAAATAATTTCGGTCCGGCCGGAACAGTTGAATGCGGAGGATATAATCTGATTGGCGTGAGTGCGAGCAATAATAATCTGACAGATGCTCTTTTCGCGGCTTTTGATGTCGTTTATGTCCATTATATGAGCAATTCTTTATTCGGGATCTCGGATGCCCAGAAAGCGCACAATTGGGTGAAGGCTAAAAAGAACCGTGTATTGATTGTTTCTTATGATGCCAGTGATGTCAGCCAGAATTTATTAAAAGAGATATTGGGTGGAAATAGTGGCATTTCTTTTATCAGAAGTAATACCGGAGCATTTCCTTTGGCAAACCCGGTAGACAGTAATCGTTATTTTACTAGCACCGGTCCTTTTACCAGTGGTTCATATACTCCTGTCAGCACTGGCTTTTCCTTACGCAATTACGATTCTTTTCATGGTGAGATATTGCTTAATACCGATGCTTCTAAAGGCATCACTCCTATATTGATGGGATCTTCAGGAGGAATTGTTTTAGGCATAGACTACTCAAGAAGAATAGTCTATTGGGGCGATACGGATATAGGCAACTCGGGAACAGGTACAGGAGGGACCACTAATAATCGTATAAATAATGATGATGGGACCATTAATAATAATGCCTCCAAACTGATAGCCAATGTTTTTGCCTGGATAGCGGAGACTGTACTGTATGGAGAGTGATTACTATTCTCCGAGTGTAGCAAGCAAATCGTACGAAGGTACAAAAAACAATGTGCCTGTTACCGGAGTACTGAAGTCCAACAAACGATCGGTGTTCCCCACAGGGTCACCAATAAACATGTTCTCCAACATTTTGCGGGTAGTACTGAAGGTGCTGGCATAGCCGATAAAGTATGTTCCATATTCTCCCTTAGAAGTGTTGGCAAACGGCATATTGGCACGTACGATTTTCAAATCGTCACCGATATTGGTTACGGCATTGTGGGCATTTTGCGGTTTCTCTTCGTCCGACAATTCCACATCATTATATTTGCGGCGGCCAATCACCTTTTCTTGTGCTTCGACCGGAAGCGAGTTCCATGCTACCATGTCATGGATATATTTCTGCACAAAAACGTAACTGCCTCCTGCAAATTGCGGGTCTTCGTCACCGACAACCGCAAAATGATAAGGGTTTTCATCTACGGCCGGATTCTCCGTACCGTCTACGAAACCGATGATCGCTTTTCCGTCCATATATCTGAACCCGTGTGTTTCATCGATGGATTCTGCCACACCTTTGAGTTTTTCGTCAATTATAGAGGCAAATTCAAAACAGAGACCCATCTGTTTAGCCCGGATGTGCAGTAACAGGTCGCCCGGGGTAGATACAGCTATATATTTATCTCCTTTTATCTCTTCAAAGGTACTTAACTCTTTAGGTTTGTCCAACTCTGGAAAAAGTCTGCTCCAGGCATCGGCACCAAACCCCATCGTGCAGCTAAATTGCATATCAGGAAAACGGTTACGCATACTGCGTATCAGGGCGGAGAAATTAGCACATACATCTTTTACTTGCTTGATTGCATCGTCCGATTGCTTCAGTCCATAAACAATAAAAATAGCGTTTTCGCCTTGTTTCTCAGTTACATCTTGTGGTATATTTCCACCGAATAATTCTTCATGTACATTCATACTTTCCTATATTTTAAAGTTGTTGTTTATTGTAGTCGGTCTGATCTGATCAAATCAGATTTTATTCTTTTCTATATATCATATAACTTAAAAGACTTGGCTTAGGTTCATTCGGAGGTTTGATTTTGTTCACCACAGGATACATCGGCAAACATACCTTGTATAAACTCTGTGGTGAACTTTGTTATATTATGGTTTTACGTATTCGGCGACATTACTCAAGCGCTTTTCCTGTACCGACAGGCCAATATGGATTCTGATACATCATGGATGTATTGATGTCTTCCGGATTGGTGGCCGATAATTGCAAATCCTGTAGTCCGAGTGGCTCCAGATAATAAGCTTTTTTCCAGGTATATCCGTCATAAAGTTGATTATTCGTTTGTGTCCTTCGCAGTGGTCGTACGTATTTCCCATCCGATTTCGGCGACATGTTGGCAGATGTGCTGCCATCGGCTACTACAGCAGACTTTTCATTACCGTCTTTATCCGTGGTTGTGTAGAGTTTATAGGCTTCATCCCAGAAGTTGATGCCTTCTACAATGTATGGTTGTGTAAATAACCGGTCCCAAGAGCGCCATCTCTTCAGGTCATCCCAGCGCATGCCCTCGGCGATAAATTCGCAGCGGCGCTCACGGCGAATGTTGTAAAGCGTCGCATCTACCATTCGGTCTCCCGAGTAAACTCCGAGGTCGTCTTCGCGGCTCAGATCCGTACTATTGATCGTCTTCTGATAGTCTTCATCGACACCGGCACGTCTGCGAATGGCTTTCCAGTAGTCCTGTGCCTTACTGTCTAACGAACCATTCTTCTCATAACAAGCCTCGATGTAGTTAAGATATGCTTCGGAAGCACGAAAAATAGGACAGGCATTGGTCCCCAGCAATTCGTCCGATCTGCTTTGTTCGTCATCATACGGATAGAACTTACGGGAACGATAACCGGTGATATCACGTGTCTGTTCCTGATCACTGATTACTGTAGATTTTACCCAAGGTACAGGTATCGGATTCGTCACCATGTTTCCCGCCTGGTCCTTATTGTAATTCTTCACTGTATCTGCTCTTTCATCTGTCATCCACGCATCTTTTTCTCCCCACACAAACAGTTGCAAGCGCTCGTCACGGTCTTTCTTTTCATCAGAAACCGTTCTGTCATCAATAGCATTGTTGCTTGCATAGATAGGCATACCGTCTTTCATCAGAAATGTTTTGATCAGTGAACGTGTCAGTCCGGTACGGTCTCCGTTTTTAAGGCGTGCACCTACACAATGTGATACGGTAAGTGACAGGTTATATTGTTTCCACAGCAGTACTTCTTCCACATTCGAAAGATCTGGCTGGCTGAACATTTCGAAATAAGGATTCCACCCATAAAGTGTATTGTATGGAGGATTCATTACATGCGAGTTTTCTGCCAGTTGAACATGATCGGCAACAGCTGCCGCTGCTTGCATTGCTTCCGTCAGGAAGAAGTTTATTTCTCCTGCTATATCGAATGTTTTTCCACTGTTATAGCTCATTACGGCTCCGGGCCATGTTGGATCACCCGGTACGCGCCCCGTTCCCTGATGATATTTCTCGAAGGTTGCTTCGAACAGTGCAACTCTTGATTTCAGCACCAATGCAGCCTGTTTGTTAATACGCTGGTTATTCTGGAAACCACGTTCTTTCAGGCGACTGATAGCTTCGTCAAGATCTTTTAGAATGAAGCGTGCCACTTCATTGCGTGGTGCGCGCTGACTTTTCTTGATCAGTGTTTCGGAGTCGTCCGGCAATACTTCGGTAATGATGGGATAATCGCCAAAACGTACCAATGCGTTATAATACGCCAGGGCACGGAAGAAATAAGCCTCTCCGATATACTGCTTCAACAATTCTGCATCTCCGGGAATCGTACCCTCTTTCTCTTTCGGCAGTACTTGTTCAAAGAGATAATTCCACACACGAATACGGTTCAGAGGTTCTTGAATGTTTTTCCCTTCGGGCACCTGTTTGTTTCCCGCAAAATAATCAAGGTTTCCATCATCACTCAATAAATTGTCGGTGTTAGCATCATTTCTTACCACTCCGGAGTTCCATGCCCTTTGGTGATACATCTTGGTTGTATTTGAATTTTCAAGGTAGTCGTCATAGTAATTGATAACATAGCTTCCCACTTGATCTACTGTGTTGAAGTAATCTTCCGGAGTGATATCACTGATTGGCGAACGGTCCAGGAAGTCGTTGCATGAAGTCAGTGCCAGTCCGCCCATTCCGATTAACGAGCAGAAACAGATATGTTTCAGTTTTAGTTTCATCATTTGTCTGGTAAAATTAGAAGTTAACATTTAAGCCGATAGAAATCGTTCTCTGCAAAGGATAGAGCTTACCGTCTCCCCAGTCGCTACCCAATAATTCCGGATCAAATACTCCGCTGATTCCCGAGAAGGTCAGCAGATTGTCTCCGGACACATAAACACGTACCGATTCCATTGCTGCTTTCCGGGTCCATGTTTTGGGCAGAGTGTAGCCAATCTGGGCATTCTTCAGACGGCAATATGCGGCATTCTGTAGATATCCGCTTTGTACTTTCTGGTTTTTATCCGTATTAAAATAGGGTTTTGGGTAGTAAGCATTAGTGTTTGCACCGAGAGGATCACCTTCCGGACGCCAATAGTCCATGTGCTCTTTGAATGCAGTTGATTGCCATAATCCGCCATTTGCTCCCCAGAAGTACGGACCGTCCAACCAGTAATCTCTTTTCATCACTCCCTGTAGGAATACTGAGAAATCGAATCCTTTCCATGCTCCGGTCAGTGTCAGACCGAAATTATACCTGGGTGTGCTGTTACCGATAATTGTTAAGTCACCATGATCTTCCAGAGTGTTCGATCCGTTGTTAACCCCTTCTTTTCCATCCAGGTTTGCATACATAATGTCACCGGCTCCCCAGTTTGTTCCCCAGTTGGGTGTGCCTCCGTTGGCTAAGTGCGCATTCATTTCCTCTTGGGTTTGTGCGATACCAACAGTTTTGTATCCCCAGATGTCACCCAATATCTGTCCATTATAGTATACGTCCGAAGAGAGTGAATTCGTCGGGTTTGGATATTTCAGTATCTTACGTTTTCCATCAGATAAAACGAATCGCGCACTATAATCAAACTCGCTGATGCGGTCTCTCCATGAGAGCTCCAACTCCCAACCGTATGACTTCATGTCGCAGTTGTTCACTTGAGGGGCTAGAGCTCCCAGTACGGGGGGTAATATAGGAGCAGGACCTATCATATCGTATGTGTAACGGTTATAATAACCGACCGATCCTGTCAGGCGATTATTGAGCAAACCAAAATCCAGACCGAGATCCCATGATTCAATGGTTTCCCATGTCATCAGTGAATTAACGATGCCCGGCAGTTGAGCTGTATTTTGTTTCTTGCCGTCGATCAGCCATCCGGAATTGGCAGATCCCGTAATCATATTTTGATAAAAGGGATACCAGGCATTGGCCTTATCCGTGTTGTTGTTGCCAAGCTGCCCCCAAGAGCCCCTCAGCTTTAAGGTGCCGATAATACCGGCCAAAGGACGGAAGAAATCTTCACGTGCGATATTCCATCCGGCTGAAAAAGAAGGGAACAATCCCCAACGCTTATCGCCTACAAACCGTGAAGAACCGTCATAACGCAGATTGGCTTCTATCATATACCGCTCTTTGTAATTATAGTTCACACGTCCGAAGAAACCGGCAATTGCTCTTTCGCGTGCCCATGCATTTGCCTTCTGATTGTCCTGAGTCAATCCTAAAGAAGGAACATTCGAACTGATCAGGTCAGTTCCGAATCCGGTCATTCCGCTTGGCCGGAAAAGTTCGGCGTTGAAACCACCCATCACTTTAAAATAATGATCACCGATTGTTTTTGCATAGTCGCTGTAAATGTTGCCGGAGAAGTAATCTTCATCTTCACGTTCGTCCTGAACCTCTGAATATCCGGCCGCTCCACCGTTCCACGACAATAAGTAAGGTTTGTTGTTCACGTCATATCCATAGATCGGTAATACTGCCCAATGTTGCTTTCGTGTATAGGTACGCATACTTCCCTCTACTACAATTCGCCAGTCTTTGACGGGCTCGAAGATAGCTTGTAGCTGATTGGTATACCAGTTTTTCTGGCTCGTTTGCACACCTCCCTCTTCCAACTGAATGATTTCCATATTGGGCATGTAATGACCGTTCGGATCCATGGGAGCACAGGTCGGCCAGCGGCGGGCAATGTTATGAAAGAATGCACCTGTCATGTAAGTTGGGCGGTCATAGTCTTCACGGGTCCATTTGCTCGTGTAGTTTAACGTGATCCACTCCGCAGGTTTTGCCGAGATTTTAGCATTCATCGTATAACGGTTGAAGTTATCTTCGCCGCGCTTGATAAGGCCATTCTGATTCAGGAAACTGCCGCTGATCATATAAGTCAGCTTCTCTGTTCCTCCACTGATACTGAGGTTGTGTTCCGTAGAGGGTGTCCAGCTTTTATAAAACTCTTTGAACCAGTCTGTATTGGCAAAAGATCCTGCATAGCTTTTCCATTTGCCGTCCGGTCCAGCTTCCAGCCCGTAATACTCGGGAGTGGAAGGATCGGTAAACTTTCCGTTTTGGAAGTCCAGAATATTTTGCAATGCTTTTTCGTCAAAGGTAGGAGATTCCCCACCATTGGTCGAAGCCCGGTTAAAATACTGCGCAAAGGTGTAAGAATCCACCATGTCAGGCAACTGAATGGCATCCGAGAAACGTACATTACCCGAATAGTTTACACGTGTTTTGCCACTTTTACCACTCTTCGTAGTGATCAGGATGACCCCGAATGCCGCACGCGCACCATAGATCGATGAAGAAGCTGCATCCTTCAGTACAGATACCGATTCAATATCATTCGGGTTGACTGTATTCATGTCTCCTTCGATTCCATCGATCAGTACCAACGGACTACTGCTCGAACCATCGCTTATCGTACCTGCTCCTCGGATGTTTACGTTTAGTTCGCCATCCAGTGTACCACCGCTACTGCCCACGGACATATTCAGTCCCGGAATAACTCCTTGCAGTGCCTGTGACACATTCTGTACGGGGCGCGACTCCAGGACGTCCGCATTGACCATACTTACAGATCCGGTAACGTTTACTTTCTTTTGTGAACCATAGCCCACAACTACTACTTCATCCAGTTGCTTTGAATCTTCCTGCATGGTGATATGGAGTTCCTTTCCGGTCACTTCCGTTGTGACAGTTTTGTAACCGATAAATGAAAACTCGAGGATAGCTCCTTTGGGAGTGTCAATAGAGAACTTTCCGTCCAAGTCGGTGATGGTTCCCGTATTGGTGCCCTGCACTTTTACGGAAACTCCGATAAGTGGTTCACCCGTGTTGTCGATGATTACACCGGTGGCTTTCACGGTTTGTTGTTGTATACTGGCAGTCGCTTGTGTTTTGTAAGTATCGGTCGTCGCTTGTGCCGACTGTGCGCACCACAGCAACAAAGTAGCAACTACTGTTTTCAGGCAGTGTTTTTCCCATACTCTTGTAAACCTTAAGGATAGGTTACTTTTTTTCGTCATAAATTAATAGGTTTGAGTTAAACATGTTTTTCAGTTTTTTACTTCTTTTGCAACTCCGTCCTCATTTCGGAATCGAAGTCTTGTTAGTTTTTGTTTTCTTCTACTTTTTCATAATTTTTCTTTTAAGTGATACAATTATTCCGGTTTCTCTGAAAAGAAACTAATTGATGAAGTAGACAAAGATTATGCCAGATGTAAAAAGATGGTATAAGGCACTAATGAAGTATAATACGGGGATGTAAATGTGGAATTCACCACAATTTTGTGGAATAAATCCACAAACAAAATCCGCTTGACGTTGTTGTTGTATCAAACTTAAATTAATAGAAACCCAAATGATAAAGAAGCTTAACCCCCTTTTGTTGATGGCAATGTTGTTATTCATTTCCAGCACTGTTTTTTCAGCCGGTTTTCCTCCTCCCGATAAAGTGCAGGAAGCCTTTCAGAAAATGTATCCTAAAGTGACCACGGTCGATTGGGAACGAAAAGGAGATTATCACATTGCCGATATCAGGGTGAAAGGACGGGAGCTAAACGTCTGGTTCAGTGATAAAGGTAAATGGTTGATGACAGAGACCGATGTCGAATCTCTGGAGGCTGTTCCTCCTGTTGTGGCAAAGGCCTTTATGCAAAGTACGATGGCGTCCATGCAATTGGAAGATGTAAGAATCATCACTTTTCCCAAGCAGCCGGCGGTCATCATAATCGAAGTGGAGGAATATGACACTGATTCGGAATTTCAGTTGTTTTATTCTCCGGACGGTAAACTCTTACAGACTTTTAATGTAAGCGAAACAGGAGGGGAGATTTATCCCGGACTGTTTAAATAGAGTTTGCTACATAATACCAGCTACTCTTTTCACCACAGCTAAACAAATTACGCAGATATTCAAATCACATCTATTGATTTCTTTTTTCTCTGTGTAATTTGTGAGTCTGTGGTGACTAATCTATGAAGATCATTCCTTTTCTCCATGCGATTGTTCATTGAGATTTCTTTTTTATTGTGCCATGGTTTCAGAATCATCCTCAGATTTTGTATCGTTATCTTCTTATGCTCGTACAATTCATTCCCGGACGCAATTATTCTTTAGCTTTTCTCTAAAATTGCATTTGAGAAAGGTGTAGCCCAACTGTTGTTTGGGTGTAGCCATCCGATCGTTATGGCTACACCTTTCACCTTGGATGGCTACACCCTTTTCAGGTAATCAGTCTTACCTCCTTCCGATAATTCTCTTTGTAGGAACTATATCTTTTTGATTTTTAGAATATTATTTTGTTGTCTAACTTACATTTTACAAAATTGTCTGCATCTATGAAAGGGTGTCTTGGTAAGATGATTACTATTACGAATCATAATAATATGACGATTGGAGTAACAACTGTCATGAAATACTATTTTATAGGATAGAAGAAAAAAATAACAGATTCCTTTGTGAGTAATTAGACAAAACCGTATTTTTAGAGACATGATTATGTGCGGTTGGATGATATGTATATAAATTTCTGATAATTAATTTATTAGATATTAGAATTATGATGAAGTCCATAAGCTGATGTTGTAAATCTCGGAAGGAATGACTCTATGTGTGAAAATATCATTTGTTCCACATGTGATAGTATGCCAAAAGAGTCGTATCGAACAAATTGCGTAGTTAGATAGCCAATGGACATTATCAACTTAAAGAATAAAATGAAAGATATTATTGATCTATTACAAAAGAAACGAATAAAAACTGTTGATGCCTTAAAGCAAGGCGAACAACATCAGCTCTCTTGCCTTCAACAAATAGTAAATAACATATCAGGTTTCAATTCCCAATTTTGGAGAATTGGAGACCTAGGATTATATGAAACCAAACATCCAATCAACATAGATTCTTTGAATGGAGATTTTGTTGCGTGGTTTGATGTCGGGAATGAAAATTTTCCCACTGAAAAACAACTTGCCACATGGGAAGACTTTTGTAAAATCAGCCCAACGAACATGAAAGAAATGATTATCGAGGGACTTACGAAGTTATCAAGGCAAATGGATTTATTACTTGCTGATATCAAGCCTCAATATGGCCCAGTTTACAATCCAAAGGCGGTATCAAGAAACGCAAAGAAAGCCATTGAAGTGATGAGCAAAAACAACAGGTCTATCGGTCGGCAAGCTAAATCGATTTTCCAATGCACTTCTGTTGTGATCCCAAAGCAAGACAAGTCCCCAGTTCGGTTTATAATTCTAAACTTTCAGATCGGGCGGCATCCATATGAATTTGAAGCTGTCTTGTGTGATAGTGTAGTATTTATCATTGGAGAAAACTCAGGTTTATGGACTCGACTTGATTGGGATTATGAATTTAATGTATCAGATTTTAATATTGCAACAGCTTTGCATCCATATTGGCGACAGAAATAATATGAGATTAAAGGCAGAGTAAAAAAATAAAGCTATTCTGTAATGTAGTCGTGAGATCAGTTGATAATAAGCGAGTTATATCATAATCCTGAAAAACACTCCGTGAGGGGCTGTTTTGTTTGGAACTTTTTAGGGAAAACCGGATATTTGCACTGTTGATCAACGAAACGAGACTATAAAAATGAAATTTAAATCTTTAAAAAGAAACGTAGTATGAGTGTAATTTTTAAAACAGTGCAACGCCCGTCAGATCCGCGCGTTGAGAATTCTCCGAAGAGGTATTATCCGCAACTCATTACATTGGGTCGGTCGGTAAACCTGAAGTTTATAGCACAGAAAATCCAGGACCGTTCATCACTTTCGGTAGGTGACATTAAGAGTACGATTCAGAATTTTGTAGAAAAGCTGAAAGAGCAGCTGCTGGAAGGAAAAGCGGTAAACATTGAAGGATTGGGGGTATTTATGCTCGCAGCCAAGTCGAAAGGTGCCGAAAAGAAAGAAGACATCACGGCCAAAAGTGTAGAGGCTGTACGTATCTATTTTCAGGCTAACAAAGAGTTGAAAATTACCAAAACGGCTACCCGTGCGGGTGAAAAACTGGACCTGATCAGTCTGGACGATTACCTGAAAGGGACAACTGATGGAGGAGACGGAGGTATCGTAGATGATCCGACGGCATAAAACGGCTGGCGGAGAGGTAATGATCCTGTAACAGACGAATAGAAAACAGGATGTGTGTATGGCTTCCGGCCGATTCCCGAAAAAACGGGACGGCCGGGAGCCTTTTTTTACTTCGCTTAGGCTTTTTTGTGTGCAAACATGGAAGGGAACGCTTGTCAGATGGAAGGGAATGATTATCTTTGCAACTTCGAATAAAACTACGGAATAAAATGGTTAAGAAGATAGTAAAAGGCCTTTGGATTTTCTTTGCACTGATGGTGCTGGCAGGAATTGCAGTATTTGCTTCTATCGCTTATGGATGGATTGGATATATGCCTCCTGTGGAAGAATTGGAAAATCCAAATTACAAGTTTGCCACCGAAATTCTTTCGGAGGACGGTAAGGTTTTAGGAACATGGTCGCTTAGTAAGGAGAATCGTGTATATACCTCATATAATGAACTTTCACCTAACATCATCAATGCACTGATAGCAACGGAAGATGTACGCTTTGCCGAACATTCGGGTATTGATGCCAAGGCACTGATACGCGCTGTAGTGAAACGTGGGTTATTGATGCAGAAAAACGCAGGTGGAGGTAGTACGCTCTCGCAGCAACTTGCCAAGCAGCTGTTCACAGATGAAGTTGCCAAAAACACTCTGCAACGTCTGTTTCAGAAACCGATAGAGTGGGTGATTGCCGTGAAATTGGAGCGATATTACACCAAAGAGGAAATTCTGAGTATGTATCTCAATAAGTTCGACTTTCTGAACAATGCAGTAGGAATCAAAACGGCTTCCTATACCTATTTCGGATGTGAACCGAAGGACTTGAAAGTTGAACAGGCGGCCACGCTGATCGGTATGTGTAAGAATCCTTCACTCTACAATCCGGTACGCTTTAATGAGCGTTCGCGCGGACGGCGGAATACAGTACTTGAACAGATGAGAAAAGCCGGATATATCACGGAGGAGGAGTGTGACTCGTTGCAGAACCTGCCGCTGGAGCTGGTGTACCACCGGGTGGACCATAAAGAAGGATTGGCTACTTATTTTCGCGAATATCTGCGTGGTGTGATGACTGCTCCTAAACCCGTTCGCAGTAACTATCGTGGCTGGCAGATGCAAAAGTTCTATGAAGACTCGATCGACTGGGAAATGAACCCGTTGTATGGCTGGTGTGAGAAAAATAAGAAAAAGGACGGTTCGAACTATAACATCTATACGGACGGGCTGAAAATATATACAACCATCAATTCGCACATGCAGCGTTATGCCGAAGAGGCAGTGGAAGAGCATATCGGAGACTATCTGCAACCTCTGTTCTTCAAAGAGAAGAAAGGACGCAAAAAAGCTCCGTACAGCAATCAATTGACTCAAGAAGAGATTGACCGCATTCTGGACAGGGCAGTGAAGCAGACCAGCCGTTATCAGAGTATGAAAGCAGCCGGGGCCTCGGAAACGGAGATCAAGAAGGCATTCGACAAGCCGGAGCCGATGTCAGTCTTCACATGGCACGGTGAAAAAGATACCATTATGACTCCAATGGATTCCATCCGTTATTATAAACACTTCCTGCGTGCCGGATTTATGTCGATGGATCCGATAAACGGGCAGGTAAAGGCATATGTGGGTGGACCGAACTATACTTATTTCCAATATGACATGGCGATGGTGGGGCGCCGACAGGTGGGATCTACTATTAAACCCTATCTATATGCGTTGGCAATGGAAAACGGATTCTCTCCCTGCGATGAAACACGCAACGTGGAAATCACCCTTATTGATGAAAATGGAAAGCCCTGGTCACCGAAGAATACTTCGAAAGGACATTATGGTGAAATGGTAACTTTAAAATGGGGACTTGCCAACTCAAACAACTGGATATCGGCTTATTTGATGAGTAAACTGAACCCGTATGCGTTGGCACGTCTGATCCACACTTTCGGGGTACGCAATAAAGAAATTCAACCTACAGTATCTCTCTGTCTTGGTCCGTGCGAAATTTCGGTAGGAGAGATGGTCAGTGCTTATACAGCCTTTGCGAATAAGGGAATTCGGGTAGCACCTTTGTTTGTGACCAAAATAGAAGACAGTGAAGGCAATGTGTTGTCCACCTTCTCGCCACAGATGGAAGAGGTGATCAGTGCATCGAGTGCCTATAAGATGCTGGTAATGCTGCGTGCCGTAATCAATGAAGGTACAGGAGGACGTGTCCGCAGGTACGGAATAACAGCCGATATGGGTGGTAAGACCGGAACGACTCAGCGCAACTCGGACGGATGGTTTATGGGATTCACTCCTTCACTGGTATCCGGTTGCTGGGTAGGCGGTGAAGAACGGGATATCCATTTTGACTCGATGAGAGATGGACAGGGTGCTGCGCTGGCATTGCCCATCTGGACGAAATACATGCATAAGGTATATGCAGACCAGACATTGGGATATGATCCGAAAGAGACTTTTAAACTCCCTGACGGATTTGACCCGTGCAAAGACTTCAGTATTTCGGGGGATAGCATCATAGATGAACCGGCATCGGGACTGGACGATTTATTCAATTAACGTAGTCAGTGATGCACTCCTGTCTGATTTGTATCGGAAGTAATTATAACCGGAAGGAGAATCTCCTTCTTGCCCGCAGGAGGCTGACGGCTCTGTTTCCCTCCATCCGCTTTACGGGTGAGCAGGAAACAAGGCCGTTATTCTTTCGTAATCCGGCGTTGTTCTCTAACCAAGTGGCTCGCTTCTATACTGATGCGGACGCCGAACGGGTGGTGAAAGAGTTGAAAACAATCGAAAAGGAGGCTGGAAGAGAGAAGGAAGACAAAAAGAGGGAAAAGGTTTGTCTGGATATCGACCTACTCGTTTTTGATAACCGGGTATTGAAACCGGAAGACTTGAAAAGAGACTATATTCTCAAAGGACTTGAAGAACTGAAGTAGCCTATGGCTCGCAACTAAATATAAGAAATATGAAATTTTTAGGAATAATTCCCGCACGTTATGCTTCTACCCGCTTCCCGGCAAAACCATTGGCTATGCTGGGAGGAAAAACGGTGATACAACGTGTATATGAACAAGTGGCCGGTGTGCTTGATGATGCCTATGTAGCCACGGATGACGAACGGATCGAAGCTGCTGTAAAAGCATTTGGCGGCAAGGTAATAATGACTTCTGTTAACCATAAAAGTGGAACAGACCGCTGTTATGAAGCTTGTACAAAGATAGGTGGGGACTTTGATGTAGTGGTTAACATACAGGGAGATGAACCTTTTATTCAGCCCTCGCAACTGAAAGCTGTAAAAGCTTGCTTTGAAGATGTGTCTACACAGATTGCTACTTTAGTGAAACCCTTTCCGGCAGATGACGAGTTTGCCGTGCTGGAAAATGTGAATTCTCCGAAGGTAGTACTGAATAAGAACATGAATGCATTGTATTTCAGCCGATCTGTGATCCCGTACCAACGTAACGCGAATAAAAAAGATTGGTTGAAAAATCACACTTATTATAAACATATCGGACTATATGCATACAGAACAGAAGTACTGAAAGAGATAACTTCGCTCCCACAGTCTTCGTTGGAGCTGGCTGAATCCTTGGAACAACTTCGCTGGCTGGAAAACGGGTATACCATTAAAGTTGGAATCAGTGAAGTAGAGACAATCGGGATCGATACACCTCAGGATCTGGAAGAGGCAGAGAAGTTTTTACAGAAAAATAATTTATTATGAACCGGACACTTCAACCCGAAATTCAGGAATTAGTTCAGTTCAACATCCTTCCTCCGGAACGTACGGTAATGCCGAACGGAGTACCGTTGACGGTTATCAATGCCGGCGAACAGGATGTGGTACGCGTTGACATTTTGTTTGGTGGCGGACGTTGGCAACAGTCGAAAAAACTACAGGCATTGTTTGCGAACCGTATGTTGCGTGAAGGATCCCGGAAATATACGGCGGCAGAGATTGCTGAAAGGCTGGATTATTACGGGGCATGGCTCGAACTATCCAGTTCGGCGGAATATGCATATGTCACACTGTACTCACTGAATAAGTATTTTGCCGAAACGCTCGATGTGCTTGAATCGATTATCAAAGAGCCGCTTTTTCCGGAAAAAGAGCTGAATACGGTAATAGATGCCAATATTCAGCAGTATTTGGTTAATACGTCAAAAGTGGATTTTCTGGCACACAGGAGTCTACTGAGGGCACTTTATGGTGAAGCACATCCATGCGGACGCTATGTGGAGGAGACAGACTATCATAACATAACTCCGGACTTATTGCGTGAGTTTTATAATACGTATTATCATTCGGGAAATTGCTATATTTACCTTTCCGGTAAAGTAACGGACAAAATTACCCGCCGTATAGAAGCTGCATTCGGTACGGTTCCGTTTGGCAATCATCAGCAAAGGCTGGTTAAGAAAGAATATCCGTTTGTTGCGGTCCCAGAGAAGCGTATTTTCACGGAAAGAGAAGATGCAATGCAGAGTGCGGTGAAATTGGGAACTACAACTATCTTGCGAACACATCCCGATTATCTGAAACTACGGGTGTTGATCACTCTGTTCGGGGGGTATTTCGGCAGTAGATTGATGTCGAATATTCGTGAAGATAAAGGATATACCTATGGAATTTCTGCCGGGATCATGTTCTATCCGGGTAGTGGCCTGCTTGGCATCAGCACGGAGACAGCGAATGAATACGTAGAACCGTTGATACAGGAAGTTTACAAAGAGATCGATAAACTGCAGAATGACCGGGTGGCACCGGAGGAGCTGGCCATGGTACGTAACTATATGCTTGGAGAGATGTGCCGGAATTATGAATCACCTTTCTCACTGGCTGACGCTTGGATGTTTATCCTTACTTCCGGTTTGGATGATGCTTATTTTGCCCGCTCGCTACAAGCTGTGAAGGAGGTTACGCCGGAAGAAATACGGGAGTTGGCAGGTCGTTATTTGTGCAAAGAGAATTTAAAAGAGGTCATTGCAGGTAAAAAGTTAGCATAAAAAAGCGTCAAAAGAAAGCAGCTTTAGTGTATAAATTGTATATTTGCCAAATGAAAACAACAAGATACATCTATACAGCACTCATTTTAGCGGCTCTTTCGCAAGGGAGTGCTGTCGCACAAAATAAAGGTGGATTCTTCAGCAAAGTGCGGGACACCTTCTCTACTGAAATTAAAATAGGAAACTATACGTTTAAGGATGGCTCCGTATATACCGGAGAAATGAAGGGACGTAAGCCAAACGGTAAAGGTAAGACTGTTTTTAAGAATGGCGACGTTTACGAAGGGGAGTACGTAAAAGGTAAGCGTGAGGGATTCGGAGTTTATACTTTCCCAGACGGTGAACGGTATGAAGGACAGTGGTACCAGGACCAGCAACATGGCAACGGGATCTACTATTTTATGAACAATAACCGTTATGACGGTATGTGGTTTCAGGATTATCAGCACGGGCCGGGAACGATGTATTACCATAATGGAGACGTATATGTGGGTGACTGGGTGAACGACAAACGTGAAGGTAAAGGAACGTACACTTGGAGAGACGGTTCCAAATACGTGGGCGACTGGAAAAATGATAAAAAAGACGGTAAAGGCGTATTGGAATGGAATGACGGTTGTAGATATGACGGTGACTGGAAAAATGATGTCCGTGAAGGTAAAGGAACCTTTGAATATACAAACGGTGAAAAATATGTGGGTGACTGGAAGGACGACTTGCAACATGGAAAAGGTATCTTCTTTCTGGGAGGCGACCGCTATGAAGGTTCATATTTGCAGGGCGAACGTACCGGTTCCGGTATATATTATCATGCTAATGGTGACAAATATGTAGGTAACTTCAAAGATGGCATGCAGGATGGTGAAGGTACGTTTACCTGGGCTAACGGTGCCGTATATGAAGGTGAATGGAAAGATAACAAGCGTAACGGACATGGAACCTATAAATGGAGCAACGGGGATGTGTACGAGGGAGAATGGAAGAATAACCAGCCTAATGGTAAAGGTACTCTTGCTTTGACAAACGGTACCAAATATAAAGGTGGGTTTGTGAACGGATTGCAGGAAGGCAATGGAGTGGAAGAAGATAAAAACGGGAATCGTTATGAAGGCTTCTTCAAGCAAGGTAAGAAAAATGGACCGTTTGTAGAAACAGATAGTACCGGAAAAGTAATCCGTAAAGGGACTTACAAATTCGGACGACTGGAACAATAGACAGAGTAGAGATAAGCATAAATAAAAAAACGTAGAACTGAAAGTTCTACGTTTTTTTATTGTCCTTTATCCTATCTTTCTTAGATAATGTATTGTGAACTGATGGATTCGTTGTTCATTACACGTTTAATTGTTTCGGCAAACATATCGGCAATGCTCAGCTGTTTTACTTTGACACATTTTTTAGAATAAGGAATGCTGTCGGTGAAGACCATTTCAGTCAGTCCTGACTCCTGAACACGGAATGATGCGGGATCGGACATTACACAGTGACTGGCAATGGCACGTACTGAGTTGGCTCCGGCTTCAAGCATGATGTTGGCGGCTTTTGTAATAGTACCGGCTGTATCAACAATATCGTCAATCAATACTACGTTTTTACCTTTTACATCGCCGATGATTTGCATAGAGGCTACTTCATTTGCTTTCTCACGTGACTTATTGCAGAGAACCAGGGGTACACCCAAGTACTTGGAGAATGTACTTGCTCTTTTTGAACCACCGACGTCGGGAGTTGCAATTACGAGTTCTTCCAGCTTCAATGACTGAATATAGGGGAGGAACACGGCCGAAGCATACAAGTGATCCACCGGAATATTGAAGAAACCCTGAATCTGGTCTGCGTGCAAATCCATTGTGATCAGACGATCGATGCCTGCAACTGAAAGCAGGTCTGCTACCAGTTTTGCGCCGATAGAAACACGTGGTTTATCTTTTCTGTCCTGACGTGCCCATCCGAAATAGGGGACAACTGCAACGACGCTCTTTGCAGACGCTCTCTTGGCTGCATCGATCATCAGAAGAAGTTCCATCAAATTGTCGGAATTAGGGAAAGTGGACTGAACCAGGAATACGTGTGCGCCACGAATTGACTCTTCATAAGAAACTGCAAATTCACCGTCAGCAAAGTGGGTGATATTCATGTTTCCCAAAGGACAATTGAGGCTTGCGCAGATTTTTTCTGCCAGGTATCTCGAATTAGTTCCCGAGAATACCATAAAGGGTGCTTTTTCGCTCATTGTGTGTAATAGTTGTTACCTATTGGTTATAATTTGCGCGCAAAGGTATGAATTATCTGGGCATTTTAAAAGACTTATTGTAGAAAAAATTGTAGTTTTGCTACCTAAACACTAATTGTATCCGAAAAGAAATGAATCCGCGTTTGCCTATAGTGCTTTTCTGTGTGTTGTTGCTGACGACATTCTTCTCTTGTGTCGATACAGCTCCAACCAAGGAGGTACAGCATATCGATTCGCTAAACCAACTGGCATATACTTATCGATATAGAAATCTGGATTCTTCTTGCCGGGCTGCGTCGCAGGCCTATAAAGAGGTTAGCATGTACCAGCAGGGAAAAGCGGAAGCTTCTAATAATCTTGCTTTCTGCGCTTTCATGCGGATGGATTTTGATAATGCGGAACGTTTGTATAAAGAGGTCTACAATCTGACGAAAAATGAACTGGAGCTTTTGATTGCTGATATCGGACTGATGAAAATTTATCAGCGGACAGCTATGAATAAAGAGTTCTATGATTACAGGAATAGTGCAATCCGGAGAATGAAGCGGATTGATGAAGAAAGTAACCTGTTTATAGATCGTCACGAAAGTGCCCGGTTGAATTATGCTTTTACAGAGTTTTTTATCGTTTCAGCGGTTTATTACTACTATCTGCAACAACGTGCCGAGGCGATGGCTTCGCTGAACGAAATACGGCAAAACGAGGAGTTGGCAGCCGATACAAACCAAATTCTCTATTTTCATTATATCAAAGGTTCAGCCGGTTTATGTGAGGGGAAAACACCGGAAGACCGGAAGCTTGAAGAGTTTGATGAACTGTATACCACTTGGAAAATGGCATCGGAGCAAGGATATTTATACTTCGAAGGAAATGGCTTGCAGGGGCTTGCCAATCTGATGGCATCTTCGGGTAGTTATGAATTATTCCTGAACAGACGTTCACATGCTCTGACAAGGTTCGGTATGCCTGTAGATTCATTGTTGCCGTTGAGATTAGGACAAATGGCACTGGAACGTTTTCGTAAATATAACGACCTTTATCAAATAGCGGGTGCCTATGTATCAATCGGCAAATACCTGAATGCTCATGGGCGCTATGCAGAAGCGCTGGACACGTTGGCAAAAGCGTTGGATTGCGTGAACCAGCACCATATAACATATTACCATTCTGTAGCAGATACACTTGATAAACTGGAGGTGTTTGTCCCAAACAAAGATGTGGCATATACTGAAGTAACTTGGCTTGGGAAAGAAAAGGTGAAAACTGTGCCGGAATGGATCTCCAGAATACGTGAACAGTTGAGTGTGTCATTTGCGTGTCTGGGTATGAAACCGGCTTCGGATTATAATAGAAATGTCTATCTGGATATCTTGCGATATACCCGTCAAGACAAGGAACTGGAGAGTCGTTACCTGTCTCTGGAACAAGAATCCAGACAGTTGAATGTGGTATTATTTTTCGTAATTATAGGGCTCGTACTGGTTGCTGTCATGTTTTGGCTGTTCAACAAAAGATCGAAAGTACGAAACCGTATCCATATTGCCCGTTTGAAACAAACATTGGATGTCTGTCAAAAAATCACCGCTTCTATCCCGGCTGATGTGGCGGATGAAAGTGAGATTGTACGTGCCATCGCCGGATCGATATTGCCGGATATGGAACAATTGTTTAGTGCGACAGAAATCAGAATCGGGGTGAGGGATGAAGAAGCTGGAGAAATTAAGTTTGACGAAGAATGTGAAAGTGAACAGGAAACTGAAGTAAAGTCGGGTAGCGAGATTGGTATAAGAGCGGACTTTAATTTATATGTACCCGATAAAACAGATCCTATCGGTATTTTGATTCTCTTCACCCGCTATCGGCTGAATAAAGACGAACAGGCGTTGGTGAAAGTAATAACTCCTTATATTGCTTGGGCATTAGACAATGGAATGACATTTATTTCATTGGGTGATGAACGAAATAAGCTGGAAAAACAAAGGTATGTTTATGAACAGCACATCGCCGGAAACAAACGTCAGAACCTGATAAAAAAATCCTGCCTGGCTATCGTAGACGGAATCAATCCGTATATAGATCGGATTATTAACGAAGTCCACAAGCTGACGGAAAAAGGCTTTATTAATGACGACCGGATAAAAAAAGAGAAGTACCAGTACATTGACGAACTGGTCACTACTATCAATGAATACAATGATATATTGGCATTGTGGATTAAAATGAGACAAGGTTCACTTAGCCTGAATATTGAAAATTTTGAGCTGAACGAACTGTTTGAGTTGATAGGCAAAGGGCGTAAAGCTTTTGAAATGAAGAAGCAGAGGCTTGAAATAGAACCGACAGGGGCATTGGTAAAGGCGGATAAAGCTCTGACCTTGTTTATGATTAACACACTGGCCGAGAATGCCCGCAAATATACCCCGGAGGGAGGTACCGTGAAGATATATGCTGGGACGACCGATGAATATGTGGAGATTTCTGTGGAGGATAACGGACGGGGACTTTCGTCTGAAGATATAACGAAAATTATCGGTGAGAAAGTCTATGATTCTCAATCGATAGGGATGAAAGAAAGTACGGATCAAGAAGAACTGAAACGCAGTAAAGGCAGTGGGTTCGGACTGATGAATTGTAAGGGAATTATTGAGAAATACAAAAAGACCAACGACTTGTTCAGGGTGTGTACATTTAACGTAGAGAGCACACCGGGTAAAGGAAGTCGCTTCTATTTCCGGTTGCCTCCCGGGATACGTAAGATCTTCGGGATCTGGCTATACCTGATCATATCTTGCAGTTTCTTCTCTTGTCAGGATGAACCGATGCCGGAGAAACTGAAAGATGTCCCTGTCGACTCCGTAACCTTGGTAGCTGAAGAGGAATACGAACGTTTATTAGACGAAGCTTCCCGCTTTGCTGATACAGTGTACTATTGTAATGTGATAGAAAATTTTGAACTCGCTTTGCAGTATGCCGATTCGGCACTAAACCGACTGAATGCACATTATAAAAAGTATGCTCGCCATCCTCAACGATATATGAAACTGGTGGGGAGTGGAGTACCGGCCGAACTGGAATGGTGGGTGGAACCGTTCAATACCGATTTCCATGTGATATTGGATGTGCGAAACGAAGCGTCAGTCGCTTTCTTAGGTCTCAAAAAACTGGATGCATACAATTACAATAATGTCGCTTATACGGCATTATATAAACTGACTGGAGAAGATCAGTCTCTGGAAGGTTATTGCCGTCAACTGGAACGGTCGACTACTAATAAGACAGTAGGGATTATTTTGTGTATTCTTTTGTTAGTGGCTTCTCTTTGCGGCTATTATCTTTTGTACATGCGCAAACGGCTCCTGAACCGCCTGAATCTGGAGCAAGTCCTGGAGATTAACAAAAAAGTATTTGCCTCTTCACTGACACGTACGCAAGAATCGGCAGAAGCTTTGCAACGCGAAGAAGATACGCTGAAAGAGATACCACAGAGAATTGTAAATGAAGCTTTTGACTCGGTAAACGAACTTTTGACCATAGAGAGGTTAGGCATTGCTGTATATAACGAAATGGGACATCGGCTTGAGTTTGCTTCCAGTCCTCGTATGAATGTGACTCCGGAAATTGTACAACAATGTTTTGACTGTCAGTCTTATCTTTCGGACAAAGACATGCAAGCATTGCCTTTGCTGGTTGATGCCGGAGGTGAACATCAGTGTGTGGGTGTATTATATTTGGAAAGGCAGGAAGAAAGCATGCAAGAGGCAGACCGCCTGCTGTTTCAATTGATCTCCAGATATGTAGGCATTGTGGTCTTTAATGCAGTTGTCAGGCTTGCTACGAAATACCGCGATATTGAAGCAGCACATGAAGAAACAAGAAGAGCTTCATGGGAAGACAGTATGCTGCATGTACAGAACATGGTACTGGATAATTGCCTTTCGACCATTAAACATGAAACGATTTATTATCCGAATAAAATCAAACAGATCATCGGCAGGTTGAATGTGCAGTCCCTCTCAGAAGAGGAAGAGAAGGAGAGTGTGGAGACCATTAGTGAGCTGATAGAATATTATAAAGGTATTTTTACGATATTGAGTTCGTGTGCTTCACGTCAGTTGGAAGAGGTTACATTTCGGAGAACAACAATTCCGGTTGCCGATATAATGGCATATGCCGGTAAGTATTTCAAGAAAGCTGGTAAAGGGGGTGCTAATAAGATAACGATGGCTATAGAGCCTCTTGAAGCTAAAGTAATAGGAGATATCAATCAATTGCGTTTTCTTATGGAAAACCTGATTGATGAAGCCCTCTCTTTCCATCAGGATGGAGAGTTGATATTAAAAGCTGTCGCAGACGGAGAATACATTCGTTTCCTGTTTACAGACAGAAGACGTGAAAAACACGTAGAAGAGCTGAACCTGTTGTTTTATCCGAATCTGGCACGTATGACTTCGGGGGAAAAAGGTGAGTTGCGGGGAACTGAATACTTGATATGCAAACAAATTATCCGTGATCATGATGAATTTGCCGGAAGACGCGGTTGTCGCATCAATGCCGAACCGGCACAGGGGGGAGGATTTACAGTCTATTTTACTGTACCTAAAAGATAAGAAAACTAATATACATAGATAATAGTATGGAAGATAAGAAATTTAAAGTAATTATTGTAGAAGACGTCAAACTGGAACTGAAAGGAACCGAAGAAATATTCCGTCATGAAATACCGAATGCCCAGGTAATTGGTACGGCAATGACGGAAAATGAATTCTGGCCTTTGATGGAGACTCAGTTACCCGATATGGTATTGCTGGATTTAGGGTTGGGAGGCTCTACGACGATCGGTGTCGATATTTGCCGGAACATATTTAAACGCTATCCAGGGGTGCGGGTGCTGATATTCACAGGAGAAATTCTAAATGAAAAGTTATGGGTAGATGTATTGAACGCCGGAGCAGATGGAATTATATTGAAAACAGGTGAATTACTGACCAAAACAGATGTGCAGGCTGTGATGGATGGCAAAAAACTGGTATTTAATTATCCAATTCTGGAGAAGATTGTCGAGCGGTTTAAAAAATCGGTTGCCAATGACGCTAAACGTCAGGAAGCTGTCATAAGCTATGATATCGATGAATATGACGAACGGTTTCTCCGCCACTTGGCCTTAGGATATACCAAAGAGATGATAGCTAACCTGAAGGGTATGCCTTTCGGAGTGAAATCACTGGAAAAACGGCAAAACGATTTGATTGGGAGGTTGTTTCCGCAAGGTGAACGGGTGGGAGTAAACGCAACCCGGCTGGTGGTTCGTGCATTAGAACTTCGCATTATCGATCTGGACAATCTGGAAGCCGATGAAGAGTAAATGGCGCATTCCACATCCGGCAACGATGTTCTTCCTGTTTACGCTGGCAGTCATCTTTTTATCCTGGATATTCGATATCTATGGACTAAGGGTACAGCTTCCGCAAACAGGAGCGGAAATTCGTGTGCAGAGTCTGCTGAGTCCGGAGGGGATTCGCTGGATGTTGCGGAATGCGATCACTAACTTTACTGGGTTCGCACCGCTGGGCATGGTACTGACAGCAATGTTTGGCATCGGAGTAGCCCAACATTCCGGATTTATCGATGCTTGTATCCGACAGGGAGTGAAGAACCGGAGAAACACTAAAAAAATAATTCTTTGGGTGATTATCCTGGGATTGTTATCGAATATAGTGGGGGATGCAGGTTATATCATACTACTGCCGATAGCAGCTACTCTATTCTATTCGGTTGGATTGAATCCGGTAGCAGGAATCATCACTGCATACGTATCGGTATCTTGTGGCTACAGTGCCAATGTGATGTTGAGTACAATGGATCCGTTGATAGCCCGTACTACACAAGAGGCGGCCATCGACTCCGGAGTATATCAGGGAAACACAGGACCTTTATGCAATTATTATTTCATGTCTGTTTCTACATTTATTATTGGAGCTATTATTTATAGAATAACCTGTAAACAACTGATTCCTTCTTTGGGAGAATATGAAGGAATGCAAATATCTGAGGTCTATAAACAACTCTCACGGAAAGAACGTCGGGCTATGACTATGGCAATCGTAGTAGGGATGATCTACGCCTCAATCATACTATGGGCTACTTTTTCATCTTGGGGTATTTTGCGGGGAGTAAATGGAGGACTGATACGTTCACCTTTCATTATGGGCATTTTATTCTTACTATCGTTGGGAGCTGCAATCATGGGAATGGTCTACGGATTTAGTTCCGGACGTTATCGTACGGACGGAGATGTAATAGAGGGACTGGCAAAACCGATGAAGTTATTGAGTGGCTATCTTGTCATTGCTTTTTTTGCTGCTCAGATGTTTGCTTGCCTTGAATATTCACATCTTGATAAATGTGTGGCTATCATAGGGGCCAATTTGCTTTCTTCGGTGCAAGCAGGTCCATTATGGACTCTCATCCTGTTTATATTGTTCACTGCTACAATCAATCTGATTATGGTTTCTGCGACTGCCAAGTGGGGCTTTATGGCTTTTATCTTCGTACCTGTATTTGCACGGATGGGGATTGAACCGGATATGACGCAATGCGCTTTTCGGATAGGTGACAGCGCGACGAATGCCATTACCCCATTTATGTTTTATATGCCTTTAGTATTAACCTATATGCAACAATACGATAAACAGGCCACTTATGGTTCGCTTTTAAAATATACCTGGCGATATTCTGTATATATATTGATAGGCTGGACTATGTTACTTTTTATTTGGTATTTAACTGGCTTACCTTTAGGATTATAGAATAGTGTGATGAAAATGTAAGCAAAAAAAGTCATAGATTCTTTTGGAGATTTCAGAAAAAGCACTACCTTTGCACTCGCAATCAAGGATGGTTCCGTAGCTCAGCTGGATAGAGCAACGCCCTTCTAAGGCGTGGGTCAAGCGTTCGAATCGCTTCGGAATCACAACGTAAAGGCAAGTAGTCTGTAAAAAGACTGCTTGCCTTTCGTCATTTGTCTGGTTATCAAACACTTAGTACTATATCGTTTCAGATCAAAATCGTGCGAATTTCTTCAAAAAGGTAGAAAACAAATAGAAAACATGCCCAAATAGGGGCATGGTAGAAAGAATTTAGAAAACAACTAAAGTAGTGGATGGAAACAAGTAAAGCCATCTGGATGTTATATAACCAATATTAATGAAATACTAACTATTAACTACTAAACCATGTGTTTTCATAATTCAATGTCTGCCAAAGCTATAAAACTGGCTGCACGTTACGGACGAAAATCTGATATCATTGAGATATATCGGGATGTTCTTAACGAACAATATCACATTAACGCCTTTAACTTTCCCAAATATCCGATTATCACTGCATCTGATGAGATACAGGTATTCAATTGGGGACTTATTCCCTTTTGGGTAAAGACAGAAGAGGATGCTGAAGAGATGCGTAAAATGACCTTAAACGCAAGGGCAGAAACAATATTTGAAAAGCCGTCGTTTCGTGAATCTATAATGAGGAAAAGATGTATCGTTCCCTCTACTGGATATTTTGAGTGGAGACATGAAGAGAGTAAGAAGACTCCTTATTATATTTATGTTAAAAATGAATCCATCTTTTCAATGGCAGGCATTTATGACATCTGGACAGATAAGGAATCGGGTAGGCAGCATGCTACTTTCTCCATCATAACGACTGCTACAAATTCGTTGACGGATTACATACATAACACTAAACACCGAATGCCGGCTATTTTGTCACCGGAAGATGAAGAACAGTGGCTGAATCCTGAATTATCCCGCGAGAATATTGAATATTTCTTTAAACCATATTCTTCAGATGAGATGGGGGCATACCCGATAGGTAATGATTTTATAAAGAAAATGCCAACGGACAAAAGTATTTTGCAGCGGGCATAAAGTTGGTGTACGGTTTCCGGAATGTTATCGGATTGGTATTTTATTACCTTTTTTAACATAAAAATAACTATCGTTACTGACTTTTCAAAAAAGTCAAAAGATAAAAAAATATATTGTGTTTACATAAGATTCGTGTTACATTTGAACGATAAACAATTAAAAAACACAATAACCATGAAAAAAATTATTTTATTACTTGCTTTATGTTTTACCGCAAATAATTTCTTTGCGCAGACTACTGATCCGAATCAACTGAAGAATGAAGGTAATGACGCTTTGAATGCAAAAAATTATGCTGTTGCTTATGAAAAATATAGCGAATACCTGAAATTAACTAATAATCAGGACTCTGTTACTGCATACAACTGTGGCGTATGTGCGGATAACATAAAGAAATATAATGAAGCTGCCAACTATTTTGATATTGCAATTAAAAAAGGGTACAACTTAGCAAATGCATATATCGGTAAATCGGCTGCCTATCGTGATATGAAGAATAATAAGGAGTATATTGCTACATTGGCAGAAGGTATCAAAGCTGTTCCAGGCAATGCAACGCTTGAAAAGCTATATGCAATATACTATTTAAAAGAGGGGCAGAAATTTCAGCAGGCAGGCAATATTGAAAAAGCAGAAGAGAATTATAAACATGCAACTGACGTGAGCAGTAAAAAGTGGAAGACTGATGCTTTATATAGCCTGGGAGTTTTGTTCTATAACAATGGAGCAAGTGTTCTGCAGAAAGCAACTCCTTTAGCAAATTCGAACAAAGAAAAATATGCTTCCGAGAAAGCCAAAGCAGATGCAGATTTCAAAAAAGCCGTAGACTACCTGGGAGAGGCAATTACCTTGTCACCCAATAGAACTGAAATCAAACAGATGCAAGATCAAGCAAAAGGAATGATAAAATAAAAAGATTATCCTAAAGATAGAAGAGAATGGGGTTGCTAAAATCAGCAACCCTATTTTTTTGTATGCATCTGTTTTTTATTGTAAGTTTGTCACTTGAACTAAACAGTGAAAAAAAGAATGATGCAATCCTATAGTAAAAATGAAGCTATCGACCGTATAAACAAACTGGCCAAAACAGGAGAAGCGTTTCTGTTTATTATAAACTATAAACAAGATTGTTCTTTTGTAGAGCAGATAGATAATATTGACCCGTCTGAGCTTCTTTATAATCTGAATGGCTTTAGCAACTGTACGTCTGTACCTACACCTTTACAATCTCCTATAACATGGAGAACGACCCCAATATCGCTTGTACAATATAAAACTTCGTTCGATACTGTACGCAGAAATATTCTGGGAGGAAATAGTTTTTTAACGAATCTCACCTGTATAACTCCGGTCACTACAAATTTAGGATTGGAAGATATCTTTTATCATTCTCGAGCTTTATACAAACTTTGGCTGAAGAATCGCTTTGTCGTTTTTTCCCCAGAGATATTCATTCGTATAGAGAATGGGAAGATTTGTTCTTATCCTATGAAAGGAACAATGGACGCAACTTTACCTTCCGCCTTGGAAGTCTTGATGCAGGATGAAAAGGAGGCGGCAGAACATGCCACAATTGTTGATTTGATACGGAATGATTTGAGTATGGTGGCAGATTGTGTAGCTGTAACCCGTTATCGCTATGTAGATACTCTCCATACAAATCACGGCCCTATTTTACAGACCAGTTCGGAAATCAGTGGGATTTTGCCGAAAGATTATGTTTCCTGTTTGGGAGATATTCTTTTCAAGCTTCTCCCTGCCGGTTCCATTACGGGAGCCCCAAAACATAAAACGATGGAGATAATAGAACAGGCGGAAAATTATGATAGAGGGTTTTATACTGGCATTACCGGATACTATAACGGAAAAAAGTTGGATAGTGCCGTCATGATTCGTTTCATTGAAGAACAAGATGGAAAAATGTTTTTTAAGAGTGGAGGAGGGATTACCTGTAAAAGTGACTTAGAAAGTGAATATAATGAAATGAAGCAGAAAGTTTATGTGCCAATTTATTGAAACAATACATATAGAGAGAGGAATAATATATAATCTGGATTATCACACGAATCGGATGAACCGGACACGTGCAGTTTTTTGGCCGGAACAGCCTGCGTTAGAGCTATCAAAATACCTTTATCCTGTATCAAGCGAAGGAGTGATGAAGTGCAGAGTAATCTATGGTCGCGAAATAGAGGAGATTACATATACGTCTTATCAGATACGTCCGGTACATTCTTTACAGATTGTTTATTCGAATGATATCGATTACACTTACAAAAGTACAGACCGGAGTGTAATTAATGAGCTTTTCGCTCGCAGACAGGAACAAGACGACATACTAATTGTTAAGAATGGACTTCTGACAGATACATCTATAGGTAATATTGCTCTTTTCGATGGAAGTGAATGGTATACCCCAAAACAGCCTCTCCTTAAAGGTACCCGAAGAGCATCATTGTTAGCTATGAATCTAATCAAGGAAAAAGAAATAACCGTAGAGCGGTTGTTTGAATACTCTCAAATCTGTTTATTCAACGCAATGATCGACTTTGGTAAGATAAAGATTGATGTCAATCAGGATCTCATACGGATATAACGATTATTAACAAGTTTATTTCTGGTCTGTTTGAACAAAACCTCTTTGGGGCATGTTATATAGATGTGTTTTTCATAGTATTAGATATAAGATTAATTAAAGAGATTGTACCAGCTTGTGATAAGTAAGTACGTCAGAAACAGAGGCGTCTGTTTTATTGATAAATGTGTTAAAGTGTCGGCTCTTTGTAGCCGACACTTTTTTTATACCTGTTTTTCGTCCATTTTATGGATAGTTACAAATAATTCTTATATATTTGTGGGATATAAACAGAAAAGAATGACACAATGAGTAATATACCTGTTATCTTTCGTTTTTTAAAAGACCTTACTGCGAATAACAATCGTGAGTGGTTTAATGAACATCGGGGTGAATATGAAATAGCCCGCATAGAATTTGAAAACTTCCTTTCTTCCGTAATTGCCCGTATTTCACTCTTTGACGAAAGTATCCGTGGCATTCAACCCAAAGATTGTACCTATCGTATTTACCGGGACACCCGTTTTTCTTCTGATAAAACTCCTTATAAGAATCATTTCGGAGGATATATTAATGCGAAAGGGAAAAAATCCAATCATAGTGGTTATTACGTACATATACAACCAGAAGGTTGTATGCTGGCCGGAGGTAGTTTATGCCTGCCACCCAACGTTTTAAAAGCATTGCGTCAATCTATTTATGATAACATTGACGAGTATCGTTCGATTGTGGAAGATCCTGAATTCAAAAAGTTCTTTCCAGTTGTCGGTGAAGATTTTCTAAAAACTGCTCCTAAAGGTTTTCCTAAAGATTTCAAATACATTGATTATTTGAAACCTAAAGAATTTACTTGTGCTTATTCTGTGCCAGACAGTTTTTTCCTGGCTCCTGATATTCTGGATAAAACAGAAGAGGTGTTCCGGCAATTCAAACGCTTTGCTGACTTTACGAATTTTACTATCGATGATTTTGAATAACGATTGGATAGTTATATCCTGAATGACTCTAAAAACAAATTCTGAAACACAATAATACATCCTTTTTATGGAAAAGACTCTTAATCTGATTAAAAATGATCCTTGGCTGGAACCTTACAAAGACGCTATCGTCGGACGTTTTGAACATGCCATGGATAAGAAGGCCGAATTGACCAATGGGGGAAAATCTACGTTGTCGGACTTCGCTTCCGGATATCTTTATTTCGGTTTACATCGCACTGATAAAGGATGGATATTCCGTGAGTGGGCACCAAATGCGTCGCATATTTACATGGTAGGTACATTCAGTAATTGGGAAGAAAAACCTACTTATAAACTAAAACGCCTGAAAAATGGTAACTGGGAAATTAAATTGCCTGCTGACGCTATCAAACACGGCGATCTATATAAATTACATGTATACTGGGAAGGTGGTCAGGGAGAACGAATTCCCGCTTGGGCTAACCGGGTGGTGCAGGATGAAAACACCAAAATATTCAGTGCCCAGGTATGGGCACCGGAGAAGCCATTTAAATTTAAAAAGAAAACCTTTAAACCCAGTACCGATCCATTGCTGATTTACGAATGCCATATCGGTATGGCACAGCAAGAGGAAAAAGTTGGAACATATAATGAATTCCGTGAGAAAATTTTGCCACGCATTGCCAAAGAGGGATACAATTGTATCCAGATTATGGCCATACAGGAGCATCCATATTATGGTAGTTTCGGTTATCATGTGTCAAGTTTCTTTGCGGCATCATCTCGTTTCGGCACTCCAGAGGAACTTAAACTGTTAATTGATACAGCTCATGAACTGGGTATTGCCGTTATTATGGACATTGTTCATTCGCATGCCGTAAAAAATGAGGTAGAAGGATTGGGTAACTTTGCAGGTGATCCGAACCAATATTTCTATCCGGGCGGACGCAGAGAACATCCGGCATGGGATTCACTTTGCTTCGACTACGGTAAAAACGAAGTAATGCATTTCTTGCTTTCAAACTGCAAATACTGGCTGGAAGAGTATCGCTTTGACGGATTCCGTTTCGATGGTGTCACTTCTATGCTCTATTACAGCCACGGATTGGGCGAGGCATTCTGTAATTATGGAGATTATTTTAATGGGCATCAGGATGGCAATGCCATCTGTTACTTGACACTGGCTAATGAATTGATTCATGAAGTGAATCCTAAGGCTATTACCATTGCAGAAGAAGTATCCGGTATGCCGGGACTTGCCGTCAAAGTGGAAGACGGAGGGTATGGATTTGACTATCGTATGGCTATGAATATCCCCGACTATTGGATTAAGACCATTAAAGAAAAGATAGACGAAGACTGGAAGCCATCCAGCATGTTTTGGGAAGTAACTAACCGCCGACAGGATGAGAAGACAATCTCATATGCCGAAAGCCATGATCAGGCGTTAGTAGGAGATAAGACAATCATATTCCGCCTGATTGACGCCGACATGTACTGGCATATGCAGAAGGGCGATGAAAACTATATGGTTCATAGGGGCATTGCTCTCCATAAAATGATTCGTCTACTTACGGCAAGTACGATCAACGGTGGATACCTGAATTTTATGGGAAACGAATTCGGACATCCGGAATGGATTGACTTCCCGCGTGAAGGTAACGGATGGTCATGTAAATATGCTCGCCGCCAGTGGGATTTGGTTGATAATAAAAACCTGACTTACCATTACTTAGGTGATTTTGATGCTGACATGCTGAAAGTAATCAAGAGCGTTAAAAACATTCAGCAGACTCCTGTACAGGAAATTTGGCATAACGATGGTGACCAAGTACTGGCATACCAACGTAAAGACTTGATTTTTGTGTTCAATTTCAATCCGAAACAATCATTTACTGATTATGGATTTTTGGTAACCCCCGGAACTTATGAGGTAATATTGAATACAGACAACGTAGTTTACGGAGGCAATGGCTTGTCAGATGATAGTGTGAAGCATTTCACATTACCCGATTCTTTGTATAAAAAAGAAAAGAAAGAATGGTTGAAACTCTACATTCCTGCGCGAACAGCAATGGTATTGAAAAGAACCAAATAAAAATGGGAATAAACAGATAAAAAAACAGCCCTTGCACAGATTAGATTGCAAGGGCTGTTTTATATTCAATTAAAATTTAATCTTCAGTATTTTACCGGTATATGCTCCTAAAGCTATTTCTGTGGCTTTATAAGGCAATAAACAGACTACTTCTTCTTTATCGGTCATTAAATCGGTTGCTTTGTATGAGTCAAATTGGGGAATCTGCAAAAAATCGAAGGCATGAGAAGGTACATTAATTGCAACATTTACCGATTGATTATCAAAGTTTACGACTACAAACAGCAATTCATTTTTATACTTACGCATGAAAGTATACTGCTTATGTTCATTAAATCTCCATCCATTTTCATTGGCATACATCAAATCAAAAAATACACCTTTTGATATTGCTTGCTCTTCATTACATAGAGTCAAAACCTTATGGTAAATTGCATATAAATGCTTTTGTTCTTCAGTTAGCATTTTTCCATCAAATTTACCTTCGTTACGCCAACGCCGAATGGTGTCTACACTCCAATAATCGAAAATAGTGGTTCGTCCGTCACGTCCGCTGAATCCTTCACTATCCATTCCCATTTCTCCGAACTCCTGACCAAAATAGATCATCATCGGATTCGTATTCATGCAAGCTGATACGATTAGCGCGGGAATGCCCTTGCGTGGGTCTCCGGCAAAGAAATCAGATGCAATGCGCTGTTCGTCATGATTTTCAAGGAAGTTAAGCATCCGCTTTTCAATCCCCCCCAAAGACTGCCAACTACGGGTGATGGCAGTTGCTGAATCGTAACCACAAGCCACGTTACGCAAGGTATCATACAGTCCTACTTTATCATAGAGATAATCGAACTTACCACGAAACAGATAATTTTTATATTCGTGAGGATTGTATACTTCAGCAATAAACAAAATATTGGAATAGGTTTGTTTCACTTGTGGAATAGCCCATTCCCAGAACTCTACCGGAACCATTTCAGCCATATCACAACGGAATCCATCAATGTTCTTGGAAGCCCAGAAAAAAAGAATATCCAACATTTTAATCCAGGTATCCGGAGTCGGTGAAAAATGACAGGTTCCTCCATTTTGATAATCTACTCCATAATTCAGCTTTACAGTTTCATACCAGTCATTTATATTCGGGTAAGCATCAAATCGATTGTTACCAGTTGCTTTGGCAGGAAATTCACGATAAGGTTCCACTGCGTTTCCTGTCATATCAAACTGACCGTGCAATTCCGATTGTGGAATATAATAAAAATTATTGTATGGACTGAACGAGTAATTAGGATCATCGTTGGCTCCGAGTTGGCTGGTACCATCCGGCTGTGCATCCGAATGATATTGGCGCGCTACATGATTCGGTACAAAGTCGATAATCACTTTTAGTCCTGCCCTGTGTGTGCGGTTTACCAGGTTTTCAAACTCTTTCATTCGTCCGGGAACATCAGTAGCCAAATCCGGATCTACATCATAATAATCCTTAATGGCATAAGGAGAGCCCGCTTTGCCTTTTACAATAGCCGGATGGTCCGGTCGGATATTATATCTTCTGTAATCAGTCTGAGTAGCGTGTTCGATAATACCGGTATACCAAATATGAGTCGCTCCGAGCTTTCTGATCTCACCCAAAGCTTTGGTTGTGAAATCAGCCATTTTTCCACAACCGTTTTGTAAGATGTCTCCGTTATTGATGCAGTGGTTATTATTATTTCCAAACAAGCGCGTAAACACTTGATAAATAATCATTTTTTCTTCGTTCTTCATTTTTATAAAAGCTATTTAAGATTAACTATTTTAGTTTCCCGATGGCTCTGATAAGCCGCTTCGATTATTCGTATCACATTCAAGATGTCTTGTGCATGCGTTTTCAACGTTTTTCCTAAACACAAGTGTTCATATATATTCTGATAGAAACCACCATAATTACCGGATATACCCGGATATTTCCGGCAGATTTCTTTTCCATTCATTTCTGTATGCAATAATCCCCATTCTTGTTCCGATTCCTCTCCCCAATTAGGGCTGCTAGGCATTTCACCAGCCAATAAGGCAGCTTCTTGTTTGTCGACTCCATATTTGACATACGATCCTAACGTCCCATGCAACATGAAACGTGGTTCGGCTTCCCGCATCAAATAGCTTGCTTTCAGGGTGATCTTCACATCAGGTGCCAAGGAAGGACGTAACAAATGAATTATAAAATAATCATCTACTTTTCCTCCATTACGAAGTACACCCAAATCGGCAAAAACAGCTTCAGGCATTCCGAAAAGCTGAACTGCCTGATCAATCAGGTGTGATCCCAGATTATATGTCAGTCCACCTCCCGATACTCCCGTTTCTTTCCATGTGTTAGGCTTGATGAAGTTTCGGTAACGGGCGAAAGTTGATTCATATTCCACTAAGCGACCTAACAACGACTTATCAAGAATATCACGTACTGTCAAAAAGTCTGCATCCCACCTGCGGTTTTGATACACACTAAGCATTAGTCCTTTTTGTTCAGACAAAGCTATTAATTCTTTTCCTTGTTCTGTAGTAGAAGTAAAAGGTTTCTCAACTACCACGTTTTTTCCGGCTTCAAGAGCCATTCGGGTATATTCATAATGTGTGCTGTCCGGGGTATTAACCACAATCAGATCTATCTCGGGATCCTCTGTCAACTCATTAAAACTACGCACAATCGTTGCTTGCGGATAACGTGCTTTAGAGAGTTCCTTGGTACGCTCTACTATTTTACAAAGTTTGAAATGCGGATTCGTACTGATAAACGGGGCATGAAATACCTGTCCCGACATACCAAAAGCAGCCAATCCGGTTTTTATTATCTCCATATCTTTCCTTTCTCCTCAATCAGTTGATCCAAAACTTCGGAAGCTGTGTTATAGCCTTGCTCAAAAATCTCTTCAGCTTTTTCAAGCTCAGTATTGCTGTAACCCTCCAGATTATAAGGTTCTATTAGTAAATCACAATTATCGCGCTCCGGAAACGTATTGGCGCGAAACATAAAATGATAAGAGCGCATGGCAATACTGACAATATTCATTTTATATTTCTCTGCCATCAGCGGACTGACATTTACTGCCACTACTTTTTCACATTCATTTCGGATGGTAGAAACTGGTAAATTCATCAAAAGCCCTCCATCCACATAGTGTGTATTTCCTATTTTTACAGGCGTAAACAATACCGGCATACAGCATGAAGCTGCCACTCGTTCGGCTATATTCCCTTTATGAAAATGCATACTGCGCCCATGATCCAGATCAGTGGCGGTGATGATAAGTGGAAGTTTTAAGTCTTCCAGTTTCTGTGCTTTAAGATTCGACTTCAGAAAGTCTATAAATTCTCCCAGTGCAAATAAACCGACTTTGGGAATCACAAGTTTGGTCAAGTCCTGAAATTTATGTCCGGAAAAGTAGTCCAACACTCTATAGGGTTCGTTACCGTCGGCGTAAAAAACTCCGGCCAAAGCTCCGGCACTTACTCCTGAAATGATATCCGGTTTAATATCATGCTCCAATAAGGCCTGGATAACTCCCAAATGGGCAAATCCTTTAATAAAGCCTCCGCTTAAGGCATATCCAATGTTATAAGGTTTTCCGGTTAATGCGTTATTCTCCATTTTCATTTACTTGATTCATATATGTACGCCACGAAATTAGTAAAATAATTAAGAGGGAGAATTGATATAAGAAAAAAACTGGTAGAAAATAGCATTAAAAAGGATAAAATCCGGAAAAGTGCTTCCGGATTTTATTTATTCAAATATAAAAAGCAGATACAGACTACTTTTCAATTATTCTTATTTTTCTTTTTTCGTTTTTTTTAAATCCGGTAAAAACCAAGTTACCAATCCTAATAACGGCATGAATGCACAAACATTGTATACCGCATCGATTCCAAATTTATCGGCCATATTGCCAAGGACAGCAGAGGCAATACCGGCAACACCAAATGCAAATCCAAAAAAGAGTCCCGAAATCAGCCCTAATTTATTAGGAAGCAGTTCCTGCGCATAAAGCAAAATAGCGGGAAAAGCGGACGATAACATCAGTCCGACGCAAAAACTAAGAAGTACAGTCCATACAAGTCCGGCATGTGGCATCAACAAACTAAACGGTGCTGTGCCAAGGATTGATCCCCAAATTACATATTTGCGCCCGACCTTATCACCGATAGGGCCTCCCATTAATGTACCGATGGCAGTAGCTACCAGAAATACAAATAAGAAGAGTTGTGATTGCTGAATACTTACATTAAACTTATGTATCAGATAGAAAGTATAATAGCTGTTCAGACTCGCCATATAAATATATTTAGAAAAGATCAAGATCATCAGTATCGTAATGGCAAATACTGTTTTGCCTGGAGAGAGCGGGCGTTCAATATAGGTTCTTGCAAGTATGGGACGTTTTTTAAGATGGTTCAGATAGGCCCGGTACCAACGACAAATAGGGAACATTGCACAGATAGCCGCTAAAGCAAGAATTGCAAACAAAGCAATATAATGCCTGCCGTAAGGAGCCACTAACAACGCCACTAACAAAGGGCCTAATGATCCGCCCAAATTGCCGCCCACCTGAAAGAGTGATTGCGCTAATCCCCGTTTTCCTCCTGAAGCTAAAAAGGTGATACGTGATGCTTCGGGATGAAGGACAGAAGAACCGATTCCAATAATAAAAACGGATGCAAGCAACCAGTGTAAATTGGATGCAAAAGCCAGATTCAACATACCTACCAGTGTGAAACTCATTCCGATGGGAAGTGACCATGCTATAGGACGTTTGTCAAAAATGAGACCGGTCAGTGGTTGAAACACGGAAGCGGACATCTGGTAAACAAGAGTTATCAATCCAATCTGAGCAAAACTTAACGAGAGATCTTCTTTAAAGAGAGGATATACAGCCGAAATGACAGCCTGCAAAAGATCATTTAAACAGTGAGAAATACTTAATGCGATCAATATAGGAAATGCAATCCTACGAACCGGTTGGACCTGATTTTGTACCATATATTCTATACCTTATTTAAAATCGGATGCAAAGGTATAAAAAACAAAGAAGTAAGTAGCATAGGAGTGAGTCTAAATTAAAGAATAGCCGAATCGTCAGCGGATGAGAGGGAGCTATTATTTTTCATGGGAATAAATCTTGATTTGCTAACTTTTTGTGTATCTTTGGTTCATAAAATAATCTGTTAACCCAAATAATTAATGAAACAACAATCAACGTATGATGAATCAAGAATTATTAATGAGTCCCAATCATCTGGTGACATTTTTGCACAAGCCTGCTGCTGAATTTACAAAAGCAGATATTATTTCCTATATCCAACAAAATGAAATCCGCATGGTCAACTTTATGTATCCTGCTGCGGACGGACGACTTAAAACATTGAATTTTGTAATAAACAATGCTGCCTATCTGGATGCTATCCTGACTTGTGGTGAACGAGTGGATGGATCAAGCCTGTTTCCTTTTATAGAGGCAGGGAGCAGTGATTTGTATGTAATTCCACGCTTCCGTACTGCATTCGTTGATCCATTTGCAGAATTACCTACACTCGTGATGCTTTGCTCTTTCTTTAATAAAGATGGAGAACCTCTGGGAAGTTCTCCCGAATATACCTTACACAAAGCTTGTAAAGCGTTTACGGAAGTAACAGGCATGGAGTTTCAGGCTATGGGAGAATTGGAGTATTATGTGATTGCCGAGGACGACGGAATGTTTCCGGCAACCGATCAGCGCGGTTATCATGAATCAGGACCTTATGCTAAATTCAATGATTTCCGTACACAATGTATGTCTTACATAGCTCAAACGGGAGGACAAATAAAATACGGGCATTCTGAAGTCGGTAATTTTATGCTTGATGATAAAGTCTACGAGCAAAATGAAATAGAATTTCTGCCAGTCCGTGCAGAAGATGCTGCCGACCAATTGATAATAGCCAAATGGGTTATCCGCAACTTAGCTTACCAATATGGTTATGATATTACATTTGCTCCGAAAATTACAGTGGGCAAAGCTGGATCCGGATTACATATCCATATGCGCATGATGAAAGACGGACAGAACCAGATGCTAAAAGGTGGGATTCTTTCTGATACAGCTCGTAGAGCCATTGCGGGCATGATGCTGCTTGCCCCATCCATCACGGCTTTCGGAAATACAAATCCTACTTCATATTTCCGGCTTGTACCACATCAAGAGGCGCCGACTAATGTTTGTTGGGGCGATCGAAACCGTTCTGTATTGGTACGAGTTCCATTGGGATGGTCTGCTAAGACAGATATGTGTGCGTTAGCCAATCCATTGGAGTTGGACAGCCACTATGATACGACGCAAAAGCAGACAGTGGAAATGCGTTCACCGGACGGATCAGCCGATCTCTATCAATTACTGGCAGGACTTGCAGTGGCCTGTCGTCACGGTTTTGAGATAGACAACGCCTTAACCATTGCAGAGAAGACATACGTTAACGTAAATATCCATCAGAAAGAAAATGTTGATAAACTGAAAAACTTAGCACAACTACCGGATAGCTGTGCGGCATCAGCAGACTGCTTACAGAAACAACGGACTGTATTTGAACAGTATAATGTATTCAGCCCTGCTATGATTGATGGCATTATCAGTAGATTACGAAGCTATAATGATGCTACCCTGCGTATAGAGATACAGGGCAAACCGGAGGAGATGCTGGCATTAGTAAGCAAGTACTTCCATTGCGGATAAAGTCCCCAAAAGATCATTTTAATGCGGATTGAGTATCATAGTTCAGTCCGCATTATTTATATTCGCACTTCAAAATGAAATTATATCATGGAAGAAGCAAAAGATTTCAATAAGTATACATCGAAGGTTAACTTTGCCCCCATTACAGATTTTGTACTTCAAAATGGGCAACTTACCCAATATCAAAAAGGAGATTTCTTTTGTCGACAAAATGAATCCTGCAAATTGATGGGGTATGTGGCAGAAGGTTCTTTCCGCTATTGCTGTACCAACAGTCGGGGAGAAAATAAAATTGTAGGCTATACATTCGAACACTCGTTTGTGGGTAATTATCCGGCATTCCGTTTAGGAGATAATTCAAATGTAGATATACAAGCCATTTGTAATTGTACTGTTTATATAGTAAACAACAGACAGTTAGAGGAATTCTATGACCAGGACGACACGAATCTGAAATTGGCCAGACATATAGCTGAAATATTGTTATGGGAAGTATATGAACGGATGATATCGATGTACAGCATGACGCCCGAAGAACGATATAGAGAGATACTTGAACGTTGTCCCGGACTGTTGAATTTGATTTCATTGAAGGAACTGGCATCCTATCTGATGATATGTCCGGAAACACTCAGCCGTCTTCGAAGAAAGTTAGTACAAAAATAAAATCTTGATTTCAGTCAAGATTCATTTGTTCCGATCCCAATACCTTTGTGTAAGCATTAAAAAGAATAAAAATGAAAAAGGTTATCATAATAGGAGCTACATCCGGGATCGGCAGAGGATTGGCAGAACGGTTTATTCAGGAAGGGAATATGGTTGGCATAACGGGACGAAGGGAAAATAAACTGCAAGAGCTTTGTTCACAAAATAAAAACTGTTTTTATACCATATCAGATGTTACAAAGGAAACTGATACAATCCGGCAACTCAATAATCTTGTGGACAGAATGGGAGGTATGGATATACTCGTGTTCTGTTCGGGGGTAGGGGAACTAAACCCTGAGCTCGATTATAATTTAGAGAGACCGGCTCTTTTGACCAATGTTATCGGATTCACCAATGTGGCAGACTGGGCATTTTATTTTTTCCAGAGACAAGAATCGGGGCATCTGGTTACAATTTCCTCTGTAGGCGGGATGCGTGGTGAAGGAATAGCACCGGCATACAATGCTTCGAAAGCCTATCAAATCAATTATACGGAAGGCTTGAGGAAGAAAGCAGCCAAGCTATCTTACCCCATTCACATTACGGACATACGCCCAGGATTCGTAGATACAGCGATGGCTAAAGGAGAGGGGTTGTTTTGGGTCACTCCACTACAGAAAGCCGTACAACAGATATACCGGGCGATCTTTCGGAAAAGAAAAGTTGTATACATCTCAAGAAGGTGGAGATATGTAGCAATGCTTTTGAGAATAATGCCTGCTTCTATTTATTGTAAAATGTGACAGCAGAAGTAGGGCTCCGGTTTTTCTGACATTTGACAGATTGAGTTATCTACTTTCGTTCGATCTTTGCAGCTCCCGGAATATTTATTAATATGAATGTTATAATAAGACAAATAATATTTTCATATTAATTGTTCCTAATGTCTTCTGCATCAAAAGAATTATCTTTGTAGGCATATACTATAAACCTATAATAGAACGAAATGAGTCCACGTAAATTAATACTTTGGCTATTTGCCTGTACCCTTATAGTATGTGCCCTGCGGGCCGGGTTATTGACAAGTGCAGATCAATATATCTATCATCTGCGGAATATGCATGCTTCGACTTTTGCATATCGGTATGATGATTTTCTACCCTATCTACCGATTGTTGTCATGTTTATATTGAAACTTGCAGGAGTAAAAAGTCGTAGTAACTGGAAACGTATGCTCGTTTCAACTGCATTTGCGTATGTCTTGATGGGAGCAGTAGTCATCTCCATGAAATCATTGGCGGGTGTTCTCCGTCCAGACGGTTCGGATTTTCTTTCCTTCCCTTCAGGCCATACGGCTACTGCTTTTACGGCTGCTACTCTTTTATATAAAGAATATGGCTTCAAGACTCCTTTAGCCACCATTGCCACTTTCCTGCCGGCTGTTGTTACCGGCTTCACACGCCAATTAAACAATCGTCATTGGCTAAGTGACGTATTGGCCGGTGCTACCATTGGCATCATGATGGTAGAGTTAGCTTATTTTCTGACAAATTTAATTTTTAGGAAAGAGAGTGACACGCATACTTGTCCTAAACCGTAAGAAATATAATAGGGATTATCCGGTGACGAATAATCCCTATTATATTTCTTAGACTCTGACAGTCAATTCTCTTAAAGTAAAATCAGAAAGCATCATGACTGACATATAGCAGATAGTTGTGTCTCTGAATAAAAATATTATTTTCTCTGGCTAACCAACCTACTGCAAGTGCAACATCTTCAGCGCTGAGGTTAATTTTCCGACTAAGTTCCTGAATAGATATTTTTCCCCTCATTTCATTCAGGGTGCGCCATACTTTGCCGGCGTTTTCTCCAATTGTTTCTAATTCCATTTTACATTATTTGGTTATGTTCCTAATATACAGAAAAACATTCAAATACAGAATTTTTAAGTCATGTTTTTATTCTGGTTTTGCATTTTTTAGTGTAAATCTCAAGTACTCTTTACCGGATAATCCGGCTTTGGAACAAGAAGAGTAAAATAAACCATATTTGTGCAAATAATAAAGGGGATTAACTAAAAAAGGAGCCCACGATAATCCCGGCCTCCTTTTTCAAACGTTTTTTTCAATCAAACTCTGTTTTATAATCCTTTATTCATGGAGCATTACATAGCCCCAAATCATAGAATCGGAATTACCGATTCTATCAAACAATCTTTTTACCCATTTCATAATCTCAAATTTTTATGTTATACCTTGAAAACATTACAAATGTAAGGGAGAAATATGACGATTGAATTGACGTAGGATAAAAAGGCTGTTTTAAACTGTTTGTTTTTGATGTATGTCAATGATTGCAGGATAATCCTGTTACATCTTATCAAAGAATAACCCGACAAAGAGTAAATGTGAAAATAAATAGTTAAAAGATGGATGAAAACGGAACAAAGTAGATAAAATACCGTCTTATTATAAATGTTATACAACTGATAAAGTGAGGGAGCCGTACACCCTTTATGCGTAGCCATTCCCGAAGGTAGCCGGGAGTATTCTATTTCCTTTGAAAAAGCCCGTACAATTTTTGTACGGGCCTTTTATTATGCAGAAAAGTGATTCAATCGTTATTATCTTCCTCGTCGTCGACCAAATTATTAAGTTCCACTTCCAGATCAACCAACTCTTGCTCCCATATCTTCAGTATCTCTCTGGGGGTATCTTTGGGAGCTTTCTTAATTCTTTCCTGAGCAAGAGATACCTCATGCTCTAATTCCTTGCGCCTGCTCATATCGTTAAGTCTATAAGTTTGATGAATTAAAATGATTTGTTCAAAAACGACCCTTTAATAGGTCCGGTATTTCCGAAGGTTCGCCGGCGACCCTGATTCCTGCAATCTCCAATGCTGAAATTTTTTCGGCAGCAGAACCGGAACTTCCGGATATAATGGCTCCGGCATGTCCCATCTGTTTGCCCGGCGGGGCAGATTGCCCTGCAATAAATGCTACTACAGGTTTAGTTACATGTTCACGAATATATGCTGCGGCCAGTTCTTCTGCATTTCCTCCGATCTCACCAATCATAACAATAGCATCTGTTTGCGGATCATTCTGTAACATTTCCAATAATTCACGGAAATAAAGTCCGACAACAGGATCTCCTCCCATGCCGATAGCGGTGGATTGCCCCATACCTTCGGCTGTGAGATGTGACACGATTTCGTAAGTCAGTGTTCCGCTTCGGCTTATCACTCCTATATTGCCCGGACTGAATACCTGTCCGGGAAGAATACCTACCAGACTTTTCCCCGGAGAGATAAGCCCCGGACAGTTTGGTCCAATCAGTTTTGCTCCTTTCTGTTCAGCAAACCGATAGGCTTTTATCACGTCCAGTGTCGGAATTCCTTCTGTAATGCAAATAATCAATCGGATACCTGCGTCGGCAGCCTCCATAATAGCATCAGCAGCAAAACGGGCCGGTACAAAAATAATAGATGTATTGGCCTGTGTGCGACGGACAGCTTCATACATGGTATTGAATACCGGAAAGGTATCATCTACCATTGTGCCTCCTTTTCCGGGCGATGTGCCACCCACTACATTAGTTCCATATTCAGCCATCTTTTTTGCATGAAAGAGTCCGTCCCTGCCTGTAATTCCCTGTACCAGAAGTCGGGTGGATTTATCAATAAGTATGCTCATATCGATTCTTTTTTTAATGATTCTACAGCCATCCGAGTAGCTTCTTCCATTGTTTGTGCTACCTGAAAACGACTGTTTTTACTCAATAATTCACGCCCCATACGTTCGTTCGTGCCCGTCAGTCGTACAATAATAGGGATATCCGTATGTATCTGGTCAAATGCCTGCAATAGCCCGATAGCCACGTCATCACCTCGGGTGATGCCACCGAAAATGTTGATAAAGACAACCTTTACCTTTTTATCATCCAGCAATAATTTCATTGCTTCTATTACTTTGATAGGATTCGAGCTACCGCCAATATCAAGAAAATTTGCCGGATTACCTCCATAAAGTTTAATCATATCCATGGTTGCCATAGCTAAACCGGCTCCGTTAACCATACAGCCAATTTCGCCATCCATACGGACATAACTGAATCCCCTCTCTTTGGCAATAGCTTCAAGCTTTTCATCTTCTGTAGGTTCTGATAGTTTCTGCAAATCCGAATGACGGTAAAGTGCGTTATCATCAAACACCACTTTCGCATCAATTGCCAGTAATGTACCCGTAGGGGTAAGTACCAATGGATTAATCTCAGCCAGTGAGGCATCCTTTTCAATAAATGCTTTGTAAAGGTTTTGAATAATGGTTGTCATCCGATTGGCCTGCTCTGCTTGTTCGAATAGAGAGAAAGCAAATTTACGTGCCAGATAATCAGGAATCCCGACCAGAGGATCAATATTGTAACGCATTATTTTTTCGGGATATTGACGAGCCACTTCCTCAATGTCCATGCCACCGGCTGCACTCATGATCAGTACAACAGAACGTGTATTACGATCTATCGTAATACTGATATAATATTCTGCGGCGATATTGATGGCTTCACTAAGAAGGACTCTGGTTACGGGATATCCTTTAATGGTCATCCCCAAAATCGTTTGAGCATATTGATAGACATCTCTGTCGTTATCGGCAAGTTTTACCCCACCGGCTTTTCCACGGCCCCCGGTCAATACTTGTGCCTTAATTGCGACCCGGTTTACACCCATACGGTGGTAAGCGGCCACAGCGCCGTCTGCAGTATGGCACAAAGCATGTCTTTCGACAGGTATTCCGTAAAAGGAGAAAATCTCTTTTGCCTGATATTCGTGTACTTTCATTGGACAAATAGGTTTGTTTCTAATTATAACAAAAGCATAGGCAAAAAGGTTGCAAAGCACTCAGGACACACCAGATATGTCCACCCATCGGATTCACATGTGCAAAATGGATATAAAGGCAACTGGATATCTCCTTAAAACCAGAAGAAAGATTGTAAAATCAAGATATCGGATATGTTATTTTAAAAAAGTAACACCGAAACCCTATAGAAAGAGTTTCGGTGTTGTATTTAGAAAAAGTCTTCAAAAAGACTTTTATGCAATTCCGTGAGCAGATACTGTAGAGTCGATCTTCTTGATCAGCCCTTGTAATACGGCGCCCGGCCCACATTCTGTGAAGTCGGTAGCACCGTCGACAACCATATTCTTTACGGTTTGAGTCCAGCGTACAGAAGCTGTCAATTGAGCAACCAAATTCTTTTTGATTTCTTGCGGATCTGTATGAGGCAGAGCATCCACATTCTGGTAAACCGGACATTTCGGAGTGTGGACTTCGGTTGCGTTGATAGCAGCTTCCAGTTCTACTTTGGCAGGACCCATCAGAGGAGAGTGGAACGCTCCACCTACCTTCAGCGGAAGTGCACGTTTTGCTCCGGCTGCCTTCATCAGTTCGCAAGCTTTCTCGATTCCCGGTACAGATCCGGAAATTACAATCTGTCCCGGACAGTTGTAGTTAGCCGGTACACAAACTTCGCCTTCGGCGGCAACAGCCGCACAGATTTCTTCTACTTTCTCATCAGGCAGAGCGATAATGGCAGCCATTGTAGAAGGAGTAGCTTCACAAGCCTTCTGCATTGCCATGGCACGTGCATAAACCAGTTTCAAACCGTCCTCAAAAGAAAGAGCACCGGCAGCAACCAATGCAGAAAACTCACCCAATGAGTGTCCGGCAGTCATTTCCGGTTTGAAATCTTCCCCCATGCAAAGCGCAGAGATAACAGAATGAAGGAATACAGCAGGTTGGGTAACCTTGGTCTGACGGAGGTCTTCATCAGTACCGTTGAACATAATATCTGTAATGCGATATCCCAGGATATCATTTGCTTTTTCAAACAATTCTTTTGCTAAAGCTGAAGTTTCATACAGGTCTTTGCCCATACCTACGAACTGGGCGCCTTGACCGGGGAATACAAATGCTTTCATATTTTTGTTTTTAATTTAATTTGCAGGGGCAAAGTTATATATTTTTGCAATATGATAGCACAGAATTGACAAAATTGTGCAATAGAGAAGCGTTTTTCGGTTTATTCCTCTTCTTTATCTTCCCATATACTGGCTTTTTCCGGTCCCCAGAAATGACACAACGGGCCGTTGCCATGACCGACAATTATTTCTTTTCCGGCATCAATGGCCCTGCTGACATATGTTTTAGCTTTGCCTACTGCCTGATCCATTGGAAGTCCTGATGCCAGATAGGTGGCGATTGAAGAAGAGAGAGTACATCCGGTACCATGTAAATTCCGGCTTTCTATTTTTCTCTCCTTATATATATAGATGTTTCCGTCTGCAAACAATACATCCTGCATTTCGTTTCCCTGCAAGTGTCCTCCTTTCACCAATACTGCAGTATGATACATCGTGGAGAGCGTCCGGGCCGCATCTATCATCTCTTCCACTGTGGTTATTTTCATTCCTGTCAGCACTTCCGTTTCATCCAGATTGGGAGTTATCAGGGTTGTTTGCGGGATAAGTTCTTCTTTAATCAACTGTATTGCATCGTCAGTCATTAATTTCCGCCCACTGGTAGACACCATAACGGGGTCATAAACCACCGGGCGGTGAGGGTATTTTCGTAAGCAATCCGAAATCACTTTTACGAGGAGCGGTTCACTTACCATACCTATTTTCAGAGTATCTGGACATAAGTCGTCCATTACCGCTTCAATCTGTCCCTGCACAATCCCGGCGGGAACCGTGTGTACAGCCTTCACTCCCCTTGTATCTTGTACGGTGACTGCGGTAATCACCGATGCCGCGTATGCGCCCAGAGCAGAAATCGTTTTAATATCTGCCTGTATACCCGCCCCTCCCGAACAATCGGAACCGGCAATAGAAAGAACAACCGGATAACGTTTCATTTTAGTTTTTTTTAATAATTCTACAACAAAGATAGGATAAAAACAAAGAAGATACAAAATGACACACCTTATAAGATACAATAAGTCCGCCGTAAAACCAATGGTCTGCCATCAATCGAAAGAGCTGATTATAAAGTATCCCCGTCTTTTTGTACTTTCTACAATTACTGTCTTTCCTGGAAGGTAGAAATACATATTGTTGTCTATACAATAAGATGAATACTCCTTAGTGTAAAACATACGATATGTATATATATGAAAAACAATGCTTTATAGCATATAATTTAATTGCTTACCAGATGAGAATATCTCTATATTTGCAATGTTCAAAGACTAAATATTATGCATGACATACCGAAACAAACCCCATTGGCAAACAATCATATCTCAGTAGACTGTGTAGTGATTGGTTTTGACGGAGAGCAACTCAAAGTCCTGTTGATTAAGCGGGTAGGAGAGGAAAACGGAGAAGTTTACCATGATATGAAGCTTCCCGGGAGCCTGATCTACATGGATGAAGACCTGGACGAAGCAGCACAACGTGTTTTATTCGAACTGACAGGTATCCGGAGCGTCAACCTGATGCAATTTAAAGCATTTGGTTCTAAGAACCGGACGAGCAATCCTAAAGATGTGCGTTGGTTGGAACGGGCAATGCAATCGAAAGTAGAGCGCATTGTCACCATAGCGTATCTATCGATGGTAAAGATAGACCGGGCGTTGGACAAAAACCTGGATGAGTTCCAGGCCTGTTGGGTGGCACTGAAAGATATAAAGACGTTGGCTTTTGACCATAATCTGATTATCAGAGAAGCGCTGATTTATATCCGGCAATTTGTGGAGTTCAATCCTTCGATGCTGTTTGATCTGCTGCCGCGCAAGTTTACCGCTTCCCAACTTCGGATCTTGTTCGAACTGGTATACGACAAAGCAGTGGATGTACGCAACTTCCATAAAAAGATAGCCTTGATGGAGTACGTCGTACCATTGGAAGAAAAACAAACCGGAGTGGCCCACCGGGCAGCCCGCTATTATAAATTCGACAAAAAGATATATAATAAGGTAAGACGGTAAGTCTTATGGAGATTTTATTTTAAATCACAAATTAATTAATAAACAAGATCATGTTTTTATTAGGGTATGACATAGGCAGCTCGTCCGTCAAAGCGAGCTTGGTAGATGCCGGGACAGGCAAATGTGTCGCTTCCGCATTCTTTCCGAAAACGGAGGCAGGCATTATTGCCGTACGCTCCGGATGGGCAGAACAGGAACCGGAAGACTGGTGGGAGAATCTGAAACTCTCCACACAGTCCGTCCTTTCAGAATCGGGGATAGCTGCCGGAGACATCAAGGCCATCGGCATCTCTTATCAGATGCACGGCCTGGTATGTGTAGACAGACAGCAGCGAGTGCTGCGCCCGGCTATAATCTGGTGCGATTCGCGTGCGGTCCCCTATGGACAAAAGGCGTTCGAAACAATCGGAGAGGAGTTTTGCCTTGCGCACTTGCTCAATTCTCCCGGCAATTTTACCGCTTCTAAACTGGCATGGATAAAGGAAAACGAGCCGCACATTTACGCACAGATTGATAAAATTATGTTGCCGGGTGATTATATTGCCATGAAACTGAGCGGAGAAATCTGTACGACAGTCGAAGGGCTTTCCGAAGGTATGCTTTGGGATTTCCGGAATGACCGTACGGCAGATTTCCTAATGCAATATTATGGGTTCGATTCCTCTCTGATAGCCGACATCCGGCCAACTTTCGCCGAACAGGGACTATTAACCGGGAGTGCTGCCCGGGAACTTGGATTGCAGGAAGGTACACCGATCACTTACCGTGCTGGCGACCAGCCCAACAACGCTCTTTCCTTGAATGTATTTAATCCGGGTGAAATAGCTTCCACTGCCGGAACGTCGGGAGTCGTATACGGAGTAAACGGGGAAATCAGCTATGATCCGCAGTCGCGTGTCAACACCTTTGCGCATGTCAATCATACTGCCGCGAATCCACGTCTGGGTGTATTGCTTTGCATCAACGGAACAGGGATTCTCAATTCGTGGATAAAACGCAATGTCGCTCCGGAAGGCATCTCATATACAGAGATGAACCGCCTTGCTTCACAGGTTCCGGTTGGCAGTGCAGGCATCAGCATTCTGCCTTTTGGTAACGGGGCGGAACGCATGCTGAACAACCGGACGACCGGTTGCAGTTTTCACGGAATTGACTTCAACATGCATGACAAAGCGCATTTGATCCGTGCGGCACAGGAAGGCATCGTCTTTTCCTTTAAATATGGTATCGATATTATGGAAGGAATGGGTATCCCTGTCGAAAAGATCCATGCCGGACATGCCAATATGTTTCTCAGCCCCATTTTTCGTGAGACATTGGCCGGCACGACGGGAGCTACCATCGAACTTTATGACACAGATGGTGCTGTCGGCGCAGCCAAGGGTGCCGGGATGGGAGCGGGCATCTACAAAAACCATCAAGAGGCTTTCGCGTCACTCGACAAGCTGGAAGTCGTTGAACCCGATCCGGCCCGGCAACAGGAATATGCCGATGCATATGGACGTTGGAAACAATGCCTGGCCCGATCTATGCAGATGAATAAAGAAAACGAATAATCATAAGATAAAAAAATGAATCATCAAAGCTGTCTCCTGTGCCTTCTCCAAATGAAGAAGGAGTGGGCGAAGCTCCTAAAATTTTAAATAATATGGCAACAAAAGAGTACTTCCCGGGTATAGGGAAAATTAAGTTCGAAGGTAAAGATAGTAAGAACCCGATGGCATTTCGTTATTACGATGCCGAGAAAGTGATTAACGGCCGCAAGATGAAAGACTGGCTGAAGTTTGCAATGGCGTGGTGGCATACACTTTGTGCCGAGGGCGGTGACCAGTTTGGAGGCGGAACCAAACAATTTTCATGGAACGGTGACCCTGATCCCTTACAGGCAGCCAAGAACAAGATGGATGCAGGTTTTGAGTTTATGCAGAAGATGGGTATTGGATATTATTGTTTCCACGACGTAGACTTGGTTGCAGAAGCTGATACCATCGAGGCCTATGAAGCCAACCTGAAAGAGATGGTTGCCTACGCAAAGCAGAAGCAGGCCGAAACCGGTATCAAACTATTGTGGGGAACAGCCAATGTATTCAGCCATGCCCGTTACATGAACGGTGCGGCTACCAATCCAGATTTCGATGTTGTGGCCCGTGCTGCCGTTCAGATTAAGAATGCGATTGACGCCACTATAGAACTGGGGGGGACAAACTATGTCTTTTGGGGCGGACGCGAAGGATATATGTCGCTGCTGAATACTGACCAGAAACGAGAAAAAGAACATCTGGCACAAATGCTCACCATTGCCCGTGACTATGGCCGCGCACAAGGTTTCAAAGGCACCTTCCTGATTGAGCCGAAACCCATGGAGCCGACCAAGCACCAGTATGATGTCGACACCGAAACCGTCATCGGTTTCCTGAAAGCTCACGGGCTGGAACGCGACTTCAAAGTGAACATTGAAGTGAACCATGCCACCCTTGCGGGACATACATTTGAACACGAACTGGCAGTGGCTGTAGATAACGGTATGTTAGGATCTATCGATGCAAACCGCGGCGACTATCAGAATGGATGGGATACCGACCAGTTCCCGATTGATAACTTCGAACTGACACAAGCCATGATGCAGATTATCCGTAATGACGGATTGGGCAACGGCGGAACAAACTTCGACGCCAAGACCCGCCGGAACTCTACCGATCCGGAGGATATTTTCATTGCCCACATTGCCGGAATGGACGCGATGGCACGTGCTTTGGAAAGCGCAGCCAATCTGCTCAATGAATCTCCTTACCGGAAGATGCTGTCCGAACGCTATGCCTCGTTCGATACAGGGAAAGGGAAAGAGTTTGAAGAAGGTAAAATATCTCTGGATGAACTTGTTGCTTATGCAAAATCCAATGGTGAGCCGAAACAAACCAGTGGTAAACAAGAGTTGTATGAAGCGCTCGTTAACATATACTCACTATAAGTCCGTACAATGCGGTTTGCAGACAGTTTCCGTCTGCAAACCGTAATTCAAAAAAGCTAATGCCATGAATCATACCAACGAAGGTAGCAAGCTCTACCTGTATTCCATTACATCGGTAGCCATCCTGGGCGGACTGTTGTTCGGCTATGACACCGCTGTGATTTCGGGAGCTGAGAAAGGGCTCGAAGCCTTCTTCCTCACAGCCACAGATTTTCAATACGACAAAGTGATGCACGGCATCACCTCTTCAAGTGCACTGATTGGTTGCGTACTGGGTGGTGCATTGTCCGGCATCTTTGCTTCACGGTTGGGTCGCCGCAACTCGCTGCGACTGGCTGCCGTTCTCTTTTTCCTTTCGGCACTGGGGTCATATTACCCCGAGTTCCTGTTCTTTGAATATGGAAAAGCTGATATGAACCTGCTTATAGCCTTTAACCTTTACCGCATCGTAGGTGGTATCGGTGTGGGGCTGGCATCTGCCGTCTGTCCGATGTATATTGCCGAAATAGCACCATCCAATATCCGGGGTACACTGGTGTCCTGCAATCAGTTTGCCATTATTTTCGGCATGCTGGTAGTCTACTTTGTAAACTTCTTGATTTTGGGTGACCACCAAAATCCGATCATCCTGAAAGATGCCGCCGGTACACTTTCCGTCAGCAGCGAATCGGATATGTGGACCGTAACCGAAGGATGGCGATACATGTTTGGTTCCGAAGCTTTTCCGGCTGCCTTCTTCGGCATGCTGCTCTTCTTTGTACCCAAAACTCCCCGCTATCTGGTGATGATCGATCAGGATCAGAAAGCATATTCCATTCTAAAGAAAGTGAACGGAGCCGCCAAGGCACAAGAAATCTTGGCGGATATAAAGGCTACTTCGCAGGAAAAGGCAGAAAAGCTGTTCACTTATGGCGCAACAGTGATTGTCATCGGTATTCTGCTTTCCGTCTTCCAGCAGGCCATCGGCATCAATGCCGTGCTTTATTACGCACCTCGAATATTCGAAAATGCTGGCGCCGAAGGGGGAGGAATGATGCAAACCGTCATTATGGGGATTGTCAACATTATCTTCACACTGGTAGCCATCTTTACCGTCGACCGTTTCGGTCGTAAGCCCTTACTCATCATCGGGTCCATCGGTATGGCGGCCGGGGCATTCGCCGTTGCCTTGTGCGACAGCATGGGCGTCAAGGGGATACTTCCCGTGCTGTCGGTAATTGTATACGCAGCCTTTTTCATGATGTCGTGGGGACCTATTTGCTGGGTACTGATATCCGAAATCTTTCCCAACACCATCCGTGGCAAAGCCGTAGCCATTGCCGTAGCATTTCAATGGATATTCAATTACATTGTTTCGTCCACCTTCCCTGCCCTCTATGATTTCAGTCCGATGTTTGCTTACAGCCTTTATGGGGTCATTTGTGTGATTGCCGCACTGTTTGTATGGCGTTGGGTGCCCGAAACCAAAGGAAAGACATTGGAAGATATGAGTAAACTTTGGAAAAAACATTGATGGGAGAGGATTCTTGCCCCATTCCACTTTGAAAGCAGAATGGTCTGAATACTGACCGAATGTAGCATATACTTATCTATTGCTGACATGCACTTTTTATGAATCCGGCGAACCGGAAGCGTAATAACATGAAGCCTATAGTCCTACCCCTCTCAGAAGTAACGTGAGAGGGGTAGAACGATAGGCTTTCGGACAAATTACAGTAAGCAAAGAGAGAAAATGGTTACTGCATTTGCTCATTATGCCGTAACCATCCCGTCCGGATGATTACTACATTTGCCCCATATGGTATAATGATATTATAAAATGGTAAGAACGCAGACCTTTTTTCTCTATTTGAGCGCAAAAGATCAACAAGCGGAAAATAGAAAAAAGACCACTGTTTAGAGCTGACTCCGATCATAAAGCTTAAGATAACACAAGCCTATTGTGCATATTGTAATAAATATACGCAATAGACTTGCATTCTTAAATAGACTGATTCAAATTCCGGGCGTTTTTTTTGTCCGCCTTGCCCGTTGGACAGAAATATGCTATTCTACACGCAGTAGATTATCAAAAAGACAGATCTTTCAGAATGTCTTTTATCCTTTCAAACTGTCCGTCCGTTTTCTCCGGAGTGATCTTCATCAAATACGCCAGTAACGGATAAATATCTACATTGACAAAACCTTTCGATTCATATCCTTCCTTAAAATCGGGACCGCAGGCACGAAACATTACTTGCATATCCGGACTTTGCGGAAAATAACCATGAGCACCTTTCAGCGCACGCGGCACATCGGTAAATTGCCATCCCAATTCGGGAGCCACTACAATATCTCCAACACGGTCACTGCTTCCGTAATTCAGCTCAGCAGGAATCTCTTCTTTTTTCCAAACATGGATGTGGGCTACATTTTTTAAAGCATTGTATACCGAGTCACGATATTCCGGCTTGGTAAAGATAGAAGTCGGTGTCCGCCCGTCTACCGCTTCGCACCATTCCGGACGCAGATATTTATTCATATCTACCACCCGGTCGTCACTGATTTCCGTCATCCCATGATCGGCAGTAACAATCAGGTTGACATCTTTTCCGAAGGGGAGAGCAGCGATTCCCTGTCGTAACATTCCTATCAGACTATCCATACGATGTACGATAGCGGCAGCTTCTGCACTGTGAGGACCATGATGATGCGTCACTCCATCCGGCTCCTCAAAGTAAAGCATAACAAAACGGGGACGTTCCGCTTCCGGCTTTCTCAGCAGAGCGATGGTCGAATCTACCCGTTGCTCAAAAGTAAGACGGGGCTTTTCTGCATATTCCCGGTAATAAGTGGGGTAGCAACCTTTAATGGCAATATCCGAACCTACCCAATAGATGTTTCCTGTTTTTACACCTTGCTTCTGGGCTGTTATCCAAATCGGTTCACCCAGATAATAGTCGGGATTGTTTCGTGTGGCAGGATCTCCCATGGAGTATTGCCGATGCCGTTTTACATCCCAGAAAGTGTTGTTGATAATACCGTTATGGTCAGGTACCAGCCCCGTAGCCAATGTATAATGGTTTGGGAAAGTAGATGCCGGATAGGAGGGGAGCATAGTTGCCTTAACCCCTTCGCGGGCCATCTGGTTCAGGTTAGGGGTATCATACATCTCCGGGTAATCCCAGCGGAAGGCATCCAACGAAACAATTACGGTGTAGTGCGGAGCCTTGTCCTGCGCTGCCAAAGTAAAAATAAAGAAAACATAGCAGCAGAAAGAAATAATAAATTTACGCATACTCTTGATAGTTGTTATGAAGTGCAAAGGTATAAAATTATATGAAAGCTGTCCGGTTATAAAGATAAAGCTTACCTTTGCAACGTTTTTTTAATACAAGTTACTATGGATTATCCTCATAAAATTAATAAGGTACAGATCCGTAACCTCCAGATTGAAGATTACGCTCAATTATCCCAATCGTTTACACGTGTATATTCGGACGGAAGTGATGTTTTCTGGACACACGGACAGATTGAGAAACTAATCAAGATTTTCCCCGAAGGGCAGATTGTAACCGTAGTCGACGAGAAGATCGTTGGCTGTGCACTCTCTATCATTGTAGATTATGATAAAGTGAAGAACGACCACACTTATGCCCAAGTCACAGGGAAGGAGACTTTCAATACCCACACAGCCCAAGGAAATATCCTATATGGCATCGAGGTCTTTATTCATCCCGAATATCGCGGATTACGGTTGGCACGGCGCATGTACGAATATCGCAAAGAACTTTGCGAAACGCTTAACCTGAAAGCGATCATGTTTGGCGGACGTATTCCGAATTACCATAAATATGCTGACAAGATGCGTCCCAAAGAGTATATTGACCGCGTACGCCAGCGGGAAATCTACGACCCGGTGCTCACTTTTCAACTTTCCAATGATTTCCACGTTCGGAAGGTGATGACCAATTATCTGCCGAATGATGAAGAATCCAAACATTATGCTTGCCTGTTGCAATGGGACAACATTTACTATCAGCCCCCTACACAGGAATACCTTGCTCCCAAAACGACGGTTCGCGTAGGATTGGTGCAATGGCAGATGCGCAGTTACAAAACTTTGGACGACCTTTTCGAACAAGTAGAATTTTTCGTTGATGCCGTATCCGACTATAAAAGCGACTTTGTGCTTTTCCCCGAATACTTTAATGCGCCACTGATGTCAAAGTACAATGATAAAGGCGAATCACAAGCTATCCGCGGACTGGCCCAATATACCGAGGAAATCCGTGACCGCTTTATCAATCTGGCAATCAGCTACAATATCAATATCATTACGGGCAGTATGCCGCTGATAAAAGAGGACGGACTGCTGTACAACGCCGGTTTCCTCTGCCGGCGTGACGGAACTTACGAAATGTATGAAAAGCTTCATGTCACTCCGGACGAAATAAAAAGCTGGGGACTGAGCGGGGGCAAACAGTTGAAAACATTCGAAACAGACTGTGCCAAGATCGGCATATTGATTTGTTATGATGTAGAGTTTCCCGAACTTTCCCGCCTGATGGCCGACCAGGGAATGCAGATTCTGTTTGTGCCGTTCCTCACCGATACTCAAAATGCTTATTCACGTGTACGGGTCTGTGCACAGGCACGTGCCATTGAGAACGAATGTTTTGTTGTAATAGCCGGCAGCGTAGGCAATCTTCCCCGTGTACATAACATGGACATTCAGTATGCCCAATCTGGGGTATTTACACCTTGCGACTTTGCCTTCCCGACGGACGGAAAGCGCGCCGAAGCCACTCCGAATACGGAAATGATCCTGGTTTCGGACGTAGATCTCGATTTGCTGAATGAGTTGCATACTTATGGCAGTGTACGTAACCTGAAAGATCGCCGGAACGATGTATATGAAGTGAGATTTAAGAAGCCGCAATAGATTTTGTCTATTATCCGATAGATATTATAAATCGTTAAACTTTGGTAGCAAACAAAGATTCTGATAGCTTTGTTTCCGAAATGAATCGTTTAATAACTTCTAAAACAAGAAAATTATGAGATCATTAATTGGAAAACAAGCGCCGAAATTTGATGCCACGGCCGTAATCAATGGGCATGAAATCGTTCAGGACTTCTCGTTGGATCAGTATAAAGGGAAAAAGTATGTAGTATTCTTCTTCTATCCGATGGACTTTACTTTTGTATGCCCCACCGAACTGCACGCATTTCAGGAAAAGCTCGACGAGTTTGAAAAACGGAACGTAGCTGTGGTAGGTTGCTCGGTCGACTCTGAATATTCTCATTTCTCCTGGTTGCAGATGCCCAAGAGCGAGGGAGGTATCCAAGGCGTGAAGTATCCTATTGTGTCCGACTTTTCTAAATCAATCTCTGAAAGTTACGGAGTACTGGCCGGGAGCTATGCTCCCGATGAAAATGGCAATTGGGTATGCGAAGGGGCACCGGTGGCTTTCCGCGGTCTGTTCCTGATTGACAAAGAAGGTGTAGTGAGACATTGTGTCATCAACGACTTACCATTGGGACGTAACGTAGACGAAGTACTGCGTATGGTGGATGCCTTGCAACATTTTGAAGAGTATGGCGAGGTTTGTCCGGCCAATTGGTCGAAAGGTAAAGATGCCATGAAAGCAACCGAAGACGGAGTGGCCAGCTATCTGAGTAAACATTAATAGAGACACATCTGTAAGAAAAAAGGGCGTTTATTGAAAAATAAATGCCCTTTTATAGTTGATAATCCAAATATTATGGCGTTCTTTGCTGCCGAAAACAATTGATCGTTTTATTTTACTCTATTTTCTACTGAATCAGTCGAATCCGGATCTAATCTCAAACTTCTGTTGTTTCTAAATTTATTTATCAATTTTTATTTTTTTTATTTTATGAACATGTACATTGGAAACCTTAGCTATCGTGTTAAGGAAGCAGATTTGAGACAAGTAATGGAAGAGTACGGAACAGTTGATTCAGTAAAACTGATCACCGACCGCGAGACTCGTAAATCTAAAGGATTCGCATTCGTTGAAATGCCGAACGACGACGAAGCAAAAAATGTTATCGCTGAGTTGAACGGTGCTGAATACGAAGGCCGTCAGATGGTTGTTAAAGAAGCCCTGCCTCGTAACTAATTCATTTATAGCATAAAACTAAAAAGGATACTCTTTGCAGAGTATCCTTTTCTTGTTTTTATCCGGCAGACATTACAATGCCTTGCTCTGATTATCATTGGTCAGTGGTTTACCTTTATACTCTCCGGTCAGTGTTTCCAGGAAAGCTACTATTTTATTCAGTTCATCTTCCGGCAGATTCTTGTCTACCTGATATTTGGCCATATAATCCACGGCCTCCTTCATTGTTTTCATGCTACCGTCATGAAAGTAAGGAGCTGTCAAGGCAATGTTTCTTAAACCGGGAACTTTGAAACGATGTTTATCACGATCATTTTGGGTCTGTTTGAAGCGTCCGTTATCTTCTTCTGTCAATTCAATGCCACGATCTGCAAAATAATCTCTCTTCACACCCATTAACTCGTAAGACTGACCACCCAAAGTTTCACCTACATGGCAAGTAGCGCAATCGTATTTCTTAAACAATTCGTATCCGGCAAGTTCCATATCGTTAATAGCAGTCTTTTCACCTTTCAGATAAAGGTCGAAACGAGAATTGGGAGTGAGCAATGTCTTTTCGAACTCTTCGATAGCATCAGTGATATTCTTTTCCGAATATCCGTCGGGATATACAGCTAAAAAGGCTTTGGTAAAATTAGCGTCCTGTTCGAGTTTTGCAATGATTTCGTCAAAAGACTGGCAAGCCATCTCGACCGGATTCAACGGAGGACCGGCAGCCTGCTCGGCAAGTGTTCCGGCACGTCCGTCCCAGAACTGCACGAAATTGTAGGCAGCATTGTATACCGTCGGAGCATTCACACCTCCGAACTGTCCACCTACACCTTCTGAATATTGCTTGTTGTCTACCCCTCCCGTATTCAATCCATGGCATGATGCACATGAAACGGTGTTGTCGGCCGAAAGGCGAGTATCGTGATAAAGCATATCTCCCAAAATCACTTTACGCATATCTACCGGAATGGAATCAGCGATGGGACGCACCGGCTCGTTAGCGAATTCGGCTGAAGCCAGCCCGTTAGCATAATGTGCCAGACGGTGTTGTTTTGCCCACGCCATAGCCATTTCCTTTTTAGCATCTGTCACACTGGCTCCCCAGTGTACCATATAGTAGGCATGTTTGGGCATTGTTCCGTCCATGATCACTTTCTCTACTTTGGCCAAAGCCACTTTTCCTACAGGTTTACCGACTTTTAAGGCTTCAGCCATTTCGGTCATGTCAAAAGCGCGATAACCTTGTTCCACGTCCTTCTGAACCATTCCGCCGGCAACAGGCCAGTTTGCATAAAAAGGAAGATCCGGACTACCCGAATGGCATTGCAGGCAGCCACCGGAAGTAATGATCTCTTGCATCTGAGCGTCAGCGGCAAGCTCTTTTGACGGAGCCTGATTTACGACGCGGTAAGTGATAGCCAAAGCTCCGACCGTCACCAGTAATGCGATGATAAATTTTGTACTTTTCTTCATTGTGGATTCTTTTAGTTAATTATTACGATTATATAAATGTACACTTTGTTGAGCCGAAGGCAAATAATTTACTCCATACCAACACATCTGCAAAGCCAAAAAGGAGAAAATAAGTATGACATACAGCATCTTTTTACGAAACCTGCCCCGTAAGCGCAGGTGCATATATAATAGGTATCCCATCCAGGTAACCACTGCCCAGGTCTCTTTGGGATCCCAACTCCAATAATTTCCCCAGGCCTCCTTTGCCCATAAAGATCCAAGAAGCATGCCGATCGATAAAAAAGCCACACCAGAATAGACCAGATTATCTGCTGTCACCAAATATTCTTCTTTGTGGTGTACAAGCCCGCAAATAGCAATAATGAAAGCACATCCCAATACAGAGTAGGAGAACATATAAACTGTGACATGGGGAATAAACCAGACACTTTGCAAAGCCGGCATAAGTGATTGGTCATGTATCTCGGGCTTCAGCAAATTGATGATAACAAAAACAGTGGACAGCAGAGTAGAGAAAGAAAGTATCCATCGATATTTCCAGCGAATATACGTCAACAGCCCGGCAATCCCCATAAAAAAGGAATACCACAAACGGGTTTCACCCATAGTGCGAAGAGGAGGGCGTTGCAGAGATATCCATAGCCCGGCAATGAATATCCCCAGACAAGTAATTCCTGCTACAGTCAGTACAACAGCTATTTTACTTTGTCCCGATGAACGAAGTGCCGATATGGCACCCGTAAGCCAAAGGCAGATGGAGACGGTTGCAAACAGATAGAAGTTATCCCAGGTTATCATGATTTAGCTTTTTTAGGACCATTAATAAATAGCAGAACAGCTCCTGCTAACATCATTAAAATACCAGTCACCATTACATATTTCCAGGGTTGACGTACAATCTGAAGAATGCAATATTGGGTATTTCCCACATTACGTGTATCATATCCGGTCAGATAAATATCTTCTCCCAAACGGTAACTGTGAGGATGATTTACTTCAAGCGTAGTTCTCTGCTCTCCAATACGTACATCTGCCGCAAAACGCGAAGGCATCCCGTTCGGATAATACTCTGTATTGAAAGAGTAGAGTTCCAATTCATAATCCAGATAATAGGCTTTCCCATCCATACTATAGGCTTCGCGTCCCGGTTGTCCGGCATAAAGCGGGATCCGTAATGTCTGCACATCGCTGCTACCGAAGAATCCGGCAAATAAAGCGAGCCATAATCCCAAATGGTTCAGGAGAAAACGCTTCTTTGCCGGTACACGATGATAGAAAGCATGGATAACCACCATTGCCAGATTACTCAATAATAGAAAAAGAATGGCAATGAATATCCAGGAAGTCATAAAGTTATAGCATCCCAATGAGGCTGGGACTCCTGATATGGATGCAGCTTCTGCTTCCGATAATTGGGGAAACAACCCGATAACCAAGCTGCCACCTACTAATAATAAGATTGATAAAATACTTGTCCGGGAAGACAGCAGAAAACGGGTTAACGGCAACTTATTCCCTTCTTTATAGAGACGCCATAATAAATAGACCCATATAACTGCTACAATCACATTCAGAGGGAATGCAAAAAAAGATAAGGGGAAATTGCCTGTCATAGTTTGCAATAATGCCGCTATTACAAAATATGCAGTTACTAATAGTTTTTTGTGCATAGTTGTGCCTTTATATGGTGCAAAGTAAGTAAAAATATGCCAATAAACGTATAAAAGGGCTATTAATTTGTATTAAATACAATTTTGAAGTAGATTTAAATTAAAAAGGAAAGTTACTATTTATAATATTGGTTGGGGATGGCCGGGATACAAAATAAAAGAAAATATAAATTAGTACTTAGAATAAAGTAGCTTTCCAGGAGATTATCTATATTAGCATTCACAAAATAGCTTTAATCATTAAATGTCTAATCTTAAAAACGGCAAAACATGAAAACTCCATCTTTAATTCTGATGATAATCATTTTATGTAATCTCAGCATCCCAATAAATGCTCAAGTACTAACCTCCCGCCAGCAAAAAGAAGATTTTGACACCTTATATAGCTTATTATGTCAAGTACATCCGGATTTATTTATGTATCAAACGCAAAAAGAATTCGAAGAAAAGCATGATTCAATATATCGCTTGTTAAATAAAGAACGAAACGTTTCTGATTTCTACTTTATAGTCTCTCCATTTGTTGCATCTGTAAAAGATGGTCATACTAATTTCGCAATTCCTGCTACTCCAGACAGAATCGACTATTTGAATCATGGAGGACTGACTCTGCCTTTACGCTTAAAAATAGTAGACGATAAGATCGTAGTTGATTTCCCCTTAATATCCTGTTCGATGCAGGAAAATGATGAAATAACATGTATGAATAATATAAATAGTCAAACTATATTAAGCCAATTGTATCTCTTACTGGGAGCTGAAAAAGGAAACGCTATTAAGGAAAATCAATTGACCCTTTATCTTTCTACTTTGCTATGGTATAAATATAATTGGGGTGACAAATATGATTTTACAATTAAAAGGGGAAATAAGATCTGGAAAGAATCATTGAATGGCATCGGACAAATAGATGCCCTCCCTGTTTTAAAAGCAAAACTTGGAAAAAGCCTGCCGCAATTTAGTTATACTCTAAGCCCCGATAGACAGACTGCTACTCTGCAAATAATGAACTTATATCAATTACCACAACTAAAACAATTTTGTGACTCTGTCTTTTCGGTGATTAACAGAGAGCATGTACCCAATTTGGTTATAGATATCAGGAATAACAAAGGAGGGTCAAGTGACGGAATTGACATGCTTCTATCATACTTATCGCATGATGCTTATACATTATATACTAAAACTGATTTAAAAATCAGTTCATACTCAAAACTGTATAATAAGCAAAAACATCCGGAAACCTATGAAGAGATCAAAAATTTACCTGACGGATCTTTATTTGCTATTCAAGATTCTTCTGTAGCGGGAAACCGGAATAAAGCAGATATTTATAAAGGAACAGTTACAGTATTGGTAAATGAAACTACTTATTCCGGAGCGTCGACATTTGCATCTGCTATTAAAAAATCTCATGCAGGAAAAATTCTTGGTGAAACCGGCTGTCCAAATGTATATTTTGGCAATTATATGTCATTCACATTACCCAATTCCCGATTAGAATATTATGTCTCACTTAATAAATTCTATGAATAAATGAACTCTCTAAAAAGAAAGCGGAATTGTGAACTCCGCTTTCTTTTTAGTATTGTCCTATTGCATTTATTTTGAAGATGTTCCACTCTCAAGAATACTGACAATTGAAAAGAGGGTGAAGCAAATGGCCCCTAAACCGGCTAATACGCGTGCAGGGATAAAATAATCATCGTGTGTTGTACCTAATTCGAAGGCGAAAGAGGCCAGAAACAGACAAGCTAATGCTGTTAATACCGGAATCAGAGGGATGCGGTTGGCCAAAGCAAATTCTCGTCCCCAGATTTTTGCCAGTAGAATTACTTTACTGGAAATACTGTAACAAACAAGGCCAAGCCCAATCATAATATATCCGATAACCCCATTTGTACTGCTTGAATCGGCAAAAATAACAAACAGCCCCCAAAGGAGGGAAATAGTTCCCATCAATAATACGAGTTTCGGCCATTGTTTACGTTCTTTATCCGTATATACATTTCTGATTTGACGGGCAATAGTAGCGACCAAAGCAATCAGGCTCGTGCAAATACAAGCCAGACCTGCCATCACATGCCCTGCTACGAAATAAGCAGGATGTACATCGCTTTGGGCCAATAAAACAAAAGCCCATATCCAAGCAATCAACGAGACAATAATAGCTATTGTTTTTAATACAAGTTCTTGACCTTTAGTAAACGCTCCTTTAGGAATATCATTACCAATCATTTTTGAGTTGGCAGGAATCAGTGAAAAACGGGTAGAAGATGTTGCAGCAGTTGCTACACAAGTAGTTATCAGTCCTACTCCGGCAACCACATGCCCAGCCACAAAGGAAGAGGCAGAGGCAGATCCGGTAAACATACAAATTCCACCAATAATAGTAACGGCAGCAGCCAAATAACCGATAATAGGCAGTGCGTACAGAGAACCGCGCCCATAAGTATGTATGATTTGCCGGATAATAGTAGCAGCCGTTGCAAACAATGCAATACAAATCATACCTAATGAAAAGACTACAGGACCTGCCACCAATCGGTTAGGATCATCTCCATATGCACTGATAAATGCTCCGTAGCCGAAACAAAACAGAGCCATCGCCAAAGGAATTGCTCTGAACAATATACTAATACCGTAATTCATAACATATAGGGTTTTAAAATTTCCCTGATAAACAAGGCATATAGTTTTTTGTTTTGCTCCCCTTACTACTTTTTACACTCTTTTCACAAGGCGGTCCTTCCTGTCAGACTGAAATTAAAAAGGCTTTTCTTGTATGAAAACGAATGTTTTTGTACATTTGCACCCTTAAAATAGGGAGGGTATCCCGATCTTAAATTGTAAATAGTAAAATTGTAAATATAGCCATGAGCAAGAAATTTGCCGAATATTCGCAGTTCGACCTCTCGCAGGTGAATAAGGACGTATTGAAAAAATGGGACGAAAACCAGGTTTTCGCCAAGAGTATGACAGAACGTGAAGGCTGTCCTTCGTTTGTTTTCTTCGAAGGACCTCCATCAGCTAACGGTATGCCGGGTATTCACCATGTAATGGCTCGTTCTATAAAAGATATTTTCTGTCGTTACAAAACGATGAAAGGATATCAGGTGAAACGTAAGGCAGGTTGGGATACACACGGACTCCCTGTAGAATTAGGTGTAGAAAAGTCTTTAGGGATCACCAAAGAGGATATTGGAAAAACAATTTCTGTAGCAGAATACAATGCTCATTGCCGTCAGGATGTAATGAAATTCACAAAAGAGTGGGAAGACCTGACTCATCAAATGGGGTATTGGGTGGATATGAAGCACCCGTACATCACATATGACAACCGTTACATCGAAACACTGTGGTGGTTATTGAAACAATTGTATAAAAAAGGATTACTTTATAAAGGATATACTATCCAGCCATATTCTCCGGCAGCCGGAACAGGATTAAGTTCACATGAACTGAATCAGCCGGGATGCTATCGTGACGTGAAAGACACAACGGTAGTGGCACAATTTAAGATGAAGAACCCTAAACCCGAAATGGAAGAGTGGGGTACTCCTTATTTTATAGCATGGACTACTACTCCATGGACACTACCTTCGAATACAGCACTTTGTGTAGGTCCTAAAATTGACTACGTTGCAGTTCAATCGTACAACGCATATACAGGACAGCCAATCACGGTAGTATTGGCAAAGGCATTGTTGAATGCACATTTCAACCCGAAAGCAGCCGAACTGAAGCTAGAAGATTATAAACCAGGTGATAAGTTGGTTCCTTTCAAAGTAATTGCTGAATATAAAGGTACCGATTTGGTAGACATGGAATATGAACAATTAATTCCATGGGTAAATCCGGGAGAAGGTGCTTTCCGTGTAATACTGGGCGATTATGTAACAACAGAGGACGGTACGGGTATTGTACACATCGCTCCGACATTTGGTGCGGATGATGCTCAAGTGGCAAAAGCTGCCGGTGTGCCTCCATTACAGTTGGTTAATAAAAAAGGTGAACTTCGTCCGATGGTAGATCTGACCGGTAAATTCTATACTTTAGATGAGTTGGATGAAGAGTTTGTAAAACAGCGCGTTAACGTAGATTTATACAAAGAGTATGCAGGTCGTTTCGTGAAGAATGCTTATGATCCGAATCTGTCCGATCAGGATGAATCATTGGATGTAAGTATCTGTATGATGATGAAAGTTAATAATCAGGCTTTCAAAATAGAAAAGCATGTGCATAATTACCCGCACTGCTGGCGTACAGACAAACCGGTGCTTTATTATCCGCTGGATAGTTGGTTTATTCGTTCTACTGCGTGCAAAGAGCGCATGATAGAGTTAAATAAAACCATTAACTGGAAACCGGAATCTACCGGAACCGGACGTTTTGGCAAATGGCTGGAGAACCTGAATGATTGGAATCTGAGCCGTTCCCGTTACTGGGGTACTCCGTTGCCTATTTGGCGAACAGAAGACAACAGCGACGAGAAATGTATAGAGTCGGTTGAGGAGTTATATAATGAAATCGAAAAATCGGTTGCCGCAGGGTATATGCAATCGAACCCCTATAAAGATAAAGGTTTCATACCGGGTGAATATAATGAAGAAAATTATAATAAGATAGATCTCCATCGCCCATATGTAGACGATATTATCCTTGTTTCAAAAGATGGTAAGCCTATGAAACGCGAAACAGACCTGATTGACGTATGGTTTGATTCGGGTGCAATGCCTTATGCACAGATCCATTATCCATTTGAAAATAAAGAGTTATTGGATAGCCATCAGGTATATCCGGCAGATTTCATTGCAGAAGGTGTGGACCAGACACGTGGATGGTTCTTCACTCTACATGCCATTGCAACCATGGTATTTGGCAGTGTTTCATACAAAGCAGTCATTTCAAACGGATTGGTATTAGACAAGAATGGCAATAAAATGTCTAAACGCTTAGGAAATGCAGTTGATCCGTTCTCTACTATCGAGAAATATGGGTCCGATCCCTTGCGTTGGTATATGATTACCAATTCTTCTCCATGGGATAACCTGAAGTTTGATGTAGAAGGCATCGAGGAAGTTCGTCGTAAATTTTTTGGTACTTTATACAATACCTATTCTTTCTTTGCTTTGTATGCTAATGTAGACGGGTTTGAATACAAAGAGGCTGATGTTCCGATGAGCGATCGTCCGGAAATTGACCGATGGATTCTCTCTGTACTGAACACATTAATAAAGGAAGTAGATACCTGTTATAACGAATATGAACCGACTAAAGCAGGACGTTTAATTTCTGATTTCGTAAACGATAATCTGTCTAACTGGTACGTCCGCCTGAACCGTAAGCGTTTCTGGGGTGGTGGATTCACTCAGGATAAACTATCTGCATATCAGACTTTGTATACATGTCTGGAAACGGTAGCCAAATTAATGGCACCTATCGCTCCTTTCTATGCAGACCGTCTGTATGGCGACCTAATCGGTGCAACAGGACGCGATAATGTAGTTTCTGTCCATCTGGCGAAATTCCCGGAATACAATGAAAAAATGGTAGATAAGGAACTCGAAGCACAAATGCAGATGGCACAAGACGTTACTTCCATGGTGTTGGCATTGCGTCGTAAAGTGAATATTAAAGTTCGTCAGCCGTTGCAGTGTATCATGATTCCTATAGTGGATGAAGCACAAAAAGCCCATATCGAGGCTGTAAAAGCACTTATCATGAGTGAAGTCAACGTAAAGGAGATTAAATTCGTTGATGGTGCAGCCGGCGTTCTGGTGAAAAAGGTTAAATGTGACTTCAAGAAATTGGGACCAAAATTCGGCAAACAAATGAAAGCTGTAGCAGCAGCTGTAGCAGAAATGTCACAGGAAGCTATTGCCGAACTCGAGAAGAACGGCCGTTATACCCTTAATTTAGATGGGGCAGAAGCTATTATAGAAACTGCAGATGTAGAGATCTTCAGCGAGGACATTCCGGGATGGTTGGTTGCCAATGAAGGGAAATTGACTGTTGCGCTGGAAGTTACTGTAACGGAAGAACTTCGCCGTGAAGGAATTGCACGTGAATTGGTAAACCGCATTCAAAATATCCGTAAATCAAGTGGTTTCGAGATTACAGACAAAATAAAAATAACATTATCTAAAAATCCGCAGACAGATGATGCGGTAAATGAATATAATGGTTATATTTGTAACCAAGTTTTGGGTACATCCCTTACTTTGGCAGACGAAGTAAAAAGCGGTACAGAATTAAATTTCGACGACTTCTCTTTGTTTGTGAATGTAGTGAAAGAATAATTCTAATACTAATAACCTAATAAACAGTAAAAGTTATGGCAGAAAAGACAAGATATTCGGATGCGGAGTTAGAAGAATTCCGTGCCATCATTAATGAAAAACTGGAACTAGCACAACGTGACTATGAACAGTTAAAACTAAGCTTAATGGGACTGGACGGAAATGACACAGATGACACGTCCCCCACATATAAAGTCTTGGAAGAAGGAGCAAATACATTGTCGAAAGAAGAGACTACACGTTTGGCTCAACGCCAACTGAAGTTTATTCAGGGTTTACAGGCTGCTCTTGTACGTATCGAGAATAAAACGTATGGTATTTGCCGTGAAACAGGAAAATTAATTCCGGCAGAACGTTTGCGTGCTGTGCCTCATGCTACACTGAGCATTGAAGCAAAGAACAGTGGAAAGAAATAAATAGTAGGCTACGAGCTACCTATTGCAAGAGACAAGTGTATACACGGCAATATCGTGTTTCTCTTTAGCTTGTAATTGGTAGCTCGTATCTTATATAACATAGCTTAACAAAATGAAGAAACTACTCACGAAAGGACAAATCGCTCTGCTCGTCATTTTTTCTGTGCTGATTATTGATCAAGTGATTAAAATCTGGATCAAGACTCATATGTATTGGCATGAGAGTATCCGTATTACAGATTGGTTTTATATTTATTTTACCGAAAATAATGGTATGGCGTTTGGAATGGAGATATTTGGAAAACTCTTTCTGACTACATTCCGAATCGTTGCAGTAGGCTTGATAGGGTGGTACTTATATAAAATAGTAAAAAGAGGATTAAAAACCGGATATATCATTTGTGTATCGTTAATCTTGACCGGTGCACTGGGTAACATTATTGACAGTGTTTTCTATGGAGTCTTTTTCAACGAAAGCACACATTCACAAATAGCCAGTTTTATGCCCGAAGGAGGTGGTTACTCCACTTGGTTCTATGGTAAAGTAGTTGATATGTTTTATTTCCCGATTATCGATACAAACTGGCCGGCATGGATGCCTTTTGTAGGTGGAGAGCATTTCATTTTCTTTAGTCCGATCTTCAATTTCGCAGATGCCGCCATTAGCTGCGGAATTATTGCCTTATTACTGTTCTATAGCAAATATCTGAATGATTCATACCATCATTCTGTGACCAAAAAGTAAAAAAGAGGTAATGAAAAAGTATTTCCGGTTTCAATTATGTTGTATCTGTCTTTTGGTACTGATTACATCTGCTTGTAAGGTGAAAAGACCTGATAGCATTATATCAGAATCACAGATGGAAAATCTGCTATACGATTACCACATTGCCAAAGCGATGGGTGAGAACATGCCTGGTGGCGAGAATTACAAAAAAGCACTGTATGTAGAAGCTGTATTTAAGAAATATGGTACAACAGAAGAAGTTTTTGACTCGTCTATGGTATGGTATACACGCAACACAAAAATACTATCGGAAATCTATGAAAAGGTAAATAAAAGGCTGAAAGCCCAACAGGATGCCATCAACCACTTAATAGCATTGCGTGATAATAAGCCTAAGATGTCTGCTCCAGGCGACAGTATTGATGTCTGGGCATGGCAGCGGGTTGCCCAGTTAACGGGATCTCCATTGAATAATAGGTTCACGTTCACATTACCTTCTGATACAAATTTCAAGAAACGTGATGTATTGCTCTGGAAAATACAATATAACTTCCTGGATGGAATGCCGGACTCAACAATGGCTCCGGTAATGGCGATGCAGATTGTTTATAAGAACGACAGTGTGACCAATAGTTGCACGAAACATATATTTGAATCAGGAATTCAGGACATTCGTCTTCAATCAGATACGATGACTATCAAGGAAATAAAAGGATTCATTTTTTATCCGCAATCCCAAAAGTCAACAACACTTTTGGTTAGTGACATTTCGTTGACCCGTTATCATGTAAATGACTCATTAACACAAATGGGAAAAGACTCCTTAAATGCCGATTCAATAACAGAAAAAAATAAGGTAGATTCTATCCGGAAGAAAGCTCCCCAAGATACTATTCAAACGACGCTGGTACATCAACGGACTAATCCAAAGGATTTGAACCGCCCCAATAACGATGTCCGTCCCGTTAAACCGGAACAACGAGAGAAAGAGCAACAAATAGAAAAAGAAAAACAGCAATTAGAAAGACAGCAACGAACTAATCCAAGGAGACCATTGCGTCGTCAGAATAATTAGAAAATAAGATGAAACGTTTTGCTGCACATTATATATTTATTCCGGAAAGTGGATTTTTAAAACTGCATGCCATAGAAATGGAGGGAGAGTATGTCTATCGTATTTTTCCCTGTAGTGAAGAATTTGAATCTGTAGAATGGTTTCCCGGTGTCATTTTATTGATTCCGCAAGAAAAGATGGACATAAATAATACTTTGTTCAACTTAACCAATACCGATGAGCAAAGTATTACTATTCCGGAAATTACCTTATGTATGAAATGGCAGGCTTATTTGTTATTTCCTTTTGATTTTGCTACAATGCGGCCTGTCGCCGAAACTCAGCGCAGACAATTGCGGTAGCAATGGCTACATTCAATGATTCTGAGGTCTCGCGCTCCTGAGGATAATTTGGAATGTATAACTTACGGTTTACCAGCTTTTCCACTTCGGCTCCAATACCATTTCCTTCATTCCCCATTACTATTATTCCATTCTTAGACAAAGGCTGCTCATACATATTCTTTCCATCCAGAAAGGTACCATATACCGGTACATTTCCCAGTACATGAATCAACTCTGGCAATGCGATATAATGTACTTTTACTCTGGCAATGCCTCCCATGGTAGCTTGTATGGCTTTAGGATTAAAAACATCAACAGTATTGGGCGAACAGAAAATGTGTTCAATACCAAACCAGTCTGCAAGACGAATGATTGTCCCAAGATTACCGGGGTCTTGAATATCATCCAAAGCTAAACATAAAGAGTTACGAATAACTTCTGTATCGATCTCGTACTTCGGTTGTTCAAACAATGCCAGTACTTGTTGAGGGCTCTTCAACAAACTGGCACGAGATAAATCCTCAGGACCGACTTCAATTACCTCCACAGCCTTAACTGCAGAATGTTCTCTAAGCCATTCCGAAGTGGCCGCCAAAAACTTGCAAGGGAAATGTCCCAGTAAATCACCTACCAATTTGGGACCTTCTGCCAGAAAGACTCTTTCTTCTTTCCTATTTTTTTTTAATTCCAGCGATCGGATATATTTAACTCTATTTTTACTTAATGTTCCCATCTAACTCTAATTTTACGGCAAAGCTATAAAGATATTCCCAATTAACTATTATATTTCTAATCCTTTTTATGTCTTTATTTTCTTACCATTAACAAACTTTATATTGATAAATATAAACTATCTACTTAAATTTAGTAGATTTGTAATACATCATTATATTGATATCCAGAACGAAGAAGGTATGCCCAGACATATAAAATACAATAAAGAAAGAAGAACAGTATCTTCTCTTAAAAATAAATAAGCTCTGATTGTCTGCAGCAAATCCAGATATTAATCCTAATGTATAACCTTTAAAAACGAATTAAAATGTTGAACGAAAAAAGAACTCAAAAAATTATGAAGAGCAAATTTCTGATATTTCTGCCGGTAGTAGCCATGTTGCTATTGTTTAGCAATTGCGGGAATAAAACAAGTAACGAGCAGGCTGTTACCGAAGTGAAAGACTCTGTAAGTGCCACACAATCCCTTAAAGAAGAAGCTGTACCGGACTCTGTAGCTATACTAAAAGACGTAGTGTATGATGTCGTTGATAGTGCTCCTACATTTCCGGATGGAATGAAGGCATGCTTACAGTTTATTGCAAAGAGCATCAAATATCCGGCCCAAGCCATTGAAAACAAGGAAGAAGGTCAGGTAGTAGTTCAGTTTGTTGTTTCTAAGAATGGTAAACTGCTTAACCCGATTGTTGTAAAAAGCATATCTCCGCTACTTGATGCGGAAGCTATCAGAGTGGTAAACTCAATGCCTGATTGGATTCCTGGAAAGCACAAAGGCGAAAATGTAAACTCACGATTTACACTTCCGGTCAGATTTAGGCTTAAATGATGTAATCATCTATAAAAATGCCGGAAGAGCATTTCTACTCTTCCGGCATTTTTATTTCCCAAAACAAAAAATATGGTTTATATTTGTAACCTATTTGGCGTAATCTATTAAAAACCGTATATGAAGAAAGGGGTTCTTTACACGATTCTTCTTTATTTTGTTTTGTCACTGGCTTCGTGTTCTGCCACTAAGTTTGTGCCGGAGGGTTCTTATTTGTTGGATGAAGTAAAAATACATACTGATAATAAAGACATAAAACCGTCGGACATGCGACTTTATGTGCGACAGAATCCTAACTCGAAATGGTTCAGTGCAGTCAAGACTCAACTGTATGTGTATAATTGGTCCGGAAGGGATTCTACGAAATGGCTCAATAAATTCTTGCGCAAGATAGGAGATGCTCCGGTTATCTATAATGAAGCCGATGCTATCCGTTCGCAAGAAGAAATTGCAAAAGCAGTGCAGAATCTCGGCTATATGGGAGCTACCGTAAAAAGAACCATAAAAACTAAAAAGAAAAAGCTAAAACTGTTTTATGAAATCAATTCAGGCAAACCTTATACTGTACGCACACTGAAGTATGATATTTCTGATAAGAAAATAGCCGAATATCTTCAAAATGATTCTACCAAATCAACGTTGAAAGAAGGAATGCTTTTCGATGTAAACACACTTGATGCGGAACGGCAACGTATTACAGACTACTTATTGTGTAACGGTTATTATAAATTTAATAAGGATTATATTACTTATACGGCAGATACTGCCCGCAATACTTATCAAGTAGATTTGACTTTACATCTGTTGCCCTATAAAGCTTATGTTGGTGATGTTCCTAAAGAACATCCTCAGTACAAGATCAACAAAATCAATTTTATTACTGATTATGATGTCTTGCAATCATCAGCTCTGAGCAGTATTGAAATTAATGACTCTTTGCATTATAACGGATTTCCGATCTATTATAAAGACCAACTGTATTTACGTCCTAAAGTGCTCGTAGATAACTTAAGATTCACCTTCGGAGATTTATATGATGAACGTAACGTACAAAAGACCTATACTTATTTTGGGAGGCTTTCAGCTCTCAAGTATACTAACATTCGTTTTTTTGAGACACAAAATGACGATAGTACCAGACTGAATTGCTATGTAATGCTAACCAAAAGCAAGCATAAATCCATTTCTTTTGAGTTGGAAGGTACTAATTCGGCAGGTGATTTGGGAGCTGCCGCGTCCGTTTCTTTTCAACATAGAAATTTATTTCGCGGCTCAGAAACTTTCATGGTAAAATTCCGAGGAGCTTATGAGGCCATATCCGGATTACAGCCGGGATATAAAAACCATAATTATACTGAATACGGAGTTGAAACAAGCATCAATTTCCCCAGTTTCTTATTTCCCTTTCTTACTTCTGACTTTAAACGGCGAATAAGAGCAACGACAGAGTTCGGACTACAATACAATTATCAATTACGCCCCGAGTTCTCCCGTACCATTGCTTCGGCTTCATGGAGCTACAAATGGATGCAAAAGCAAAAGATTCAGCATCGCATCGATTTATTGGATATCAGTTACCTCTACCTTCCCTGGATTTCTCCTCAATTCCAGGAAGACTATATTGATAAGGACAAAGACAACTACATCCTCAGATATAATTATGAAAATCGTCTTATTGTACGTATGGGATATACTTATAACTATAATAGTGCAGGAGGAACCCTTGTCAATAATACGATAACTTCTAATTCTTATTCCATACGGGCAGGCTTCGAATCTGCAGGCAACATTCTTTACGGAGTCTCTAAAATGATTAATATGAGAAAGAATAAAGATGGGGAATATGCTATTTTAGGGATACCTTATGCACAATATTTGAAAGGCGACTTTGATTTTGCCAAGAATATTATAATCGATCATCGCAATTCCCTTGCGTTTCATGCGGGGATAGGAGTTGCCGTACCTTATGGAAATGCCAAGGTAGTTCCTTTTGAGAAACGTTATTTCTCAGGAGGAGCCAACAGCGTAAGAGGATGGTCTGTACGTAATTTAGGACCGGGCTCTTTTGCCGGCGATGGAAATTTCATGAATCAGTCCGGAGATATCAAATTGGATGCAAGCATCGAATACCGGACCCGTCTGTTTTGGAAGTTCCGCGGAGCGGCATTTATCGATGCAGGTAACATATGGACTATCCGTGAATATGAAAACCAGCCGGGAGGAGCTTTTGAATTCGACAAGTTCTATAAGCAAATCGCAGTGGCTTATGGATTAGGGCTCAGACTGGACCTTGACTTTTTTGTACTTCGTTTTGACGGAGGTATGAAAGCTGTAAATCCTAAATATGAGAAAACAAAAGAACGTTATCCTATTATTCATCCTAAATTTAGCCGTGATTTCGCATTTCATTTTGCTGTAGGCTATCCATTCTGATTCTATTAAGGATAGAGATAAAAAAAGATGAAACTGACTCTCAGAGCGGTTTCATCTTTATATTTATAGTTATTTCGATAATCAGCGTGCTGCAAAAAGCAGTCCGCCCATTGTAGCCTGACGTGCAGCCATCATACCTTGTGCATCAAGAGTCACGTTCATCTTTTCTCCATTCGGTAAATTCATTTCAGCAGTACCGTCATTGTTCATTTTCAACAATTCCGTGCTTACTCCGTCAGCAACAACATTCCAAGTGTTTGCTTCTTTGTTATAAATCAACTCCATAGCTGAATCTTCACCTTCTTTAGTGATGGAATAACCATTCTCAAGGGTCTTTACCAGATAATCTCCGTTCTCACCCTTTACTTTCTTCACATCACCTACATTAGCCATAGGATTGGTGCCACTCCAGAATTCGATTGAGTTAATCACCAATGCATCTGCCAGATAAGCGACACCATATACCGGAACGATATTTAAAGCAAGGAAAACAAGTTCATTTACAAATTTTGTACCAATGGACTGATTCCATGACGAAATGCGATTGAACAATCCGAATGATCCTACACATGAACTAAACAGGATAGTACCACTGAGAAAAATGGCAGCAACCAAAGTTAATCTGTTCTTTTTCATACTAATTTTTTTATTTGTTATTAGGTTAATATTATGGATCATTTATATAAAAACGATCCTGTTATAATCTGCAAATATACTCTTTTTAGCTAAAGAGAACAAATTTAGGTTACTTTTCTGCTTACATTTTCCTTTTGTTTCGGAGTTGCCGGCCTATCATATAATCGACAGAATATTTCCCCGGTCCGCTTATATACATCAAAATAAAAACAATCAAATATACTAATGCCAATTCTTTCATTGCAAATGCATCATTTGCATGAATAACAAAGAATGCAATACCCATAGTAAAGATCATTGGAATCATGGCTAACCTGTAAAGAAAACCTATAATAAAGGCCATCGAACATACTAACTCTGCAAAAATGGCCAACCCCAAGGAGAGGGGAGAACCTAATCCCAACGGATCAGGAAAGGATGTGGAAAGTTCCTGAAAATTACTCCATTTTTGTATGCCATGATTCATTAACAATAATCCAAACGAGATTCTTAGAATCAGCAGGAATGCGGATGCTCCCATACTGTCTGGTTTAAGAGGAAATAAAAATTTGTAAATCATAAGTTTATATTTTTAGATTTTATAATATAAACAACTATCCGTTTTGTATTGTTTACTTGATACAGATCAAATAATAGCCAGATCCCCCCAAAAAGCAATATCAAAATACAACTCATGAATTATCATTTTTGTTATATCGGCGAATGACAACTAAAATGAAAGGAATGTGATCATGAAAAAAATAGGGAAGTTTCTGAGAAGCTGTCTGGAGGAGATTGGCAGAAATATTCTTAAAGAATACGGCTACTCTGATGACAAATAAATCTCTTACTGATGTTATTATTGGAGAAATGTATCGTATTCTCAGGAACAATGCATTTATTTTCATCCGAATATGCAAAAAAAATGTAATACGAACATCTTTTCAAAATCCAACCTGTTATATAGTCAATAAAATAAAGGGATTATGGAATATATAATTATTTATATAGCTTTTTTGCTTATCACGTGGGCATTTATAATGAAAAGTATACATGATGCACCGGAAATGGAGGATACAGAGAGTAATCCTCTATAGAAATAAAGGAGGATTGATACTCTGAATAGTATAAAATCCTCCTTTATTATTCTTATTTATTATTATTTTCCGAAGAAGGAACAATGTAATCTTCTTTAATGAATTCGTCATACACCTTTTTCGGATGATCAAACGGAGCTACTCCAGTGCGATTTTCATTAAAATTCTCACGTCTGAATTTCTTCAGTTTAAGATTATCCTCAGCATATTCCCGGAGTTTTTTCTTTTCATGTCCATACAATGAACTATCCAAAACTTCCGAATCCAATAAACTCTCTTTAGGAGTTATAGACGGCAATAAGTTTTGTTCTAATAACCCACGATAAGCACCGTTGTATTCACACCACACACAATCTCCCAATATAAACAGCCGATAAGTGTATCTGGACCATGCTGTTTTAATAGTAACCTCACGAGAGTAGATCTCCACAGTTGCCTCCGAATCGAATGCACGATCACGGATTACGACTAATTTCCTACCTGAAATATCTTCCTTAATAAGGGTCGTCCATCTTTCGGAATTTAGAATTTCCCCGATTATTTCAGGTAACTTTTCCTTAATTTCAAATTGTATTCTCATATCATTCGCCTGTGGGCCAGGACTTATTAATTGCCCCCAATTATAATCTATTTCCTAAAGATAGTAAGTTTCAAGGTTAAAAACAAAATAAAATCCATTTTTTTCCAGTCTTTTTGCTATAATTATCTATCTATTTACTATCAAATACATAAAAACGGAGTAATCGGAAATTTTTGTTGGCATTCATCTTTATGTAAAAAGGGACAGTCCGATTGCAGCCCATAAAAATGATTAAAGTACACCTAAGGAAATATAATCAGAACTTAACCACAGGAGCGGTATACATTTCTTTTTATTGGTTGTAAAGACCCAATTATAAAATAACAAATCACTTTACTCTAAAGTGCTGAAACATAGAAAATAAACTTTTCAGACCGATAGTTAAAGTCCATCTTACGGGCTAAGATCTACATCTTAGCTCGCAAGATACACATCTTGGCCCGCAAGATCTGTATCTTAGCTGCCAAGATGAACTTGAATTATAGGGAGTAACCATTTTCCCAAGGATCAAAAGATACTCTTCCACCTGAATCTTTAGGTTTCATTATTGATGGACTATCCTTACTTATCAGGAAAAACATCAATACGAAGAAGGTTGTGCGACAAAGGCATCGCTAAGATGCAGAAATATAAAGAGAGGAGCACCAACAAAAATTTCCGATTAATTCAATATCTTGTTGAAGAACAGAAGCAAAATAAAAATAAACACATAAAAAATCCACTACATTTTTATATGCAGTGGATTTATAACGAATTGTACACCCTCAGGGACTCGAACCCTGGACCCATTGATTAAGAGTCAATTGCTCTACCAGCTGAGCTAAGAGTGCATGTTATCAAGCGTTCTTGATTTCGGGTGCAAAGGTAAATCTTTATTTTTAAACTGCAAATGTTTGAAGGAATTTTTTCGTCTAAAGAATGTCTTTTATTCTGTCTAATGAAACACTTGTATCTTTTTAAGTATTCATTCATAAATAATCATACATGATAAATTGTCTCATTTACAATAATCTATATTAGACCAAGAAGCGTTGAATTAAGATTTAGTAAAGAAAAAACATATTCCGGTCAAAGATTAAGTTTTAAAAAAGTTTTTTTTATCGCACATTAAAGCATTTTATATAGTACGATTTACGTAAACTATTATAATTCAACAGATAAATGTATAATACCTCTTATAATATATAATTTATAAAATTATCTGTATCTATTTAATTAGATTTATATTACAATCTTCTAATGAAAAAAAATCAATATATCAATAAATTATAAATATTCATTTCATCTATATTTCTTTTAATGTATTTTTGTATCCGAAATAAATAGCAAGGCTAAAAATCTAATAACAAATGAACTTATATCTAAAACACACTTTTTCCTACTTGTTGGGCATATCTTACGCTTTATTATCTTCGGCACAGCCCAACTCGGACAAACTACAATGTAAAGTGACAGGACGAATGCTTCTGGATGGAGGCGTATATCTTAAAAATGATAACCATTTTGGTAATGGAGTGGAATTTGGTGATCTTCGCATAGGCGCAAAAGTTGCTTATCAAAACTGGAATATGAAAGTTGAAATAGGCTATACGGGCAATAAAGCAGCAATCAAGGATGCTTACGCAATGTATACACAAAAAAAGCACACTATACAGGTTGGACAATTTTATGAACCCTTCAGCTTAGAAATGCTGTGTAGTACTTTCGACCTTCGCTTTAATCAATCTCCCGGAGTCGTTCTTGCCTTGACAAACAGCCGGCGAATGGGAGTCGCATATAGCTATAGAAGTAAACGTTACTATTTGTCGGGAGGGGCATTTACCGACAATGATGTCAATAATCTGAAAAATGTTTCACAAGGCTATGCGTTGGATGGCAGGATAGTATATCGACCGGTATTTGAAAATGAGAAGCTTATCCATATAGGGTTTGCAACAACTTATCGTACTCCTGACGGTTCATTGAATGAAGAAGACAAAAACGTATTTTCTTATAAATCTCCTGGAGTGAGCACGATTGACAACCGAAACATTGTTGCAGCCACTGTCGACCATGCGACACATCAGATAAAGTTTGGCACCGAATTATTGGTTTATTATCACCGTTTTTGTCTGCAAAGTGAATATATACGTACACATGTGAAGCGTGATAATGCATTTAAAAATTATGTAGCACAAGGTGGTTATCTTCAATGCTCTTGGCTTTTAGCCGGTCAGACTTATTTATATGACGAATCAGTCGCATGTCCCGGCCGGCCGAAAGGAAAAAGCCTGGAGCTCTGTTCTCGATTTAATTATCTAACACTTAATGACGGAAAAGCTGCTATCTGGGGAGGAGAGCAAAAAGATATTTCCGTTGGACTTAATTATTACATTAATAAATATATCGGAGTAAAATTAAACTATAGCTATATGATGCCCGGGGCTAATATAAAAGAGATAAGCAACCAAAACTTCAGCGTAGTTCAGGGAAGATTCCAATTCATTTTCTAATCAATAGTCTTTAATATATTCAGGTTATATTATATTTCATAAAATGCTCACTGTTTATCTCTTCGCAACCCAAGAGGTAAACAGTGAGCATAAATGGATGATTTATAATAAATAAATTCGTTCTACCTGCCTTTTCTTTCCAAATCCCTAACGGCTGGAATACACATCATCAAAACGGCGGTAAGCACAATTGCTATTCCGCAATAAATGAAAATATTGGCTATCCCCAGATTATCAGCAACAAATCCCGTAATAAACAACCCTATAATAGAGGGGAGTAAGCTCACGCTATCAAAAAGTGAAAATACCCGTCCTAAATATGCCGGTTCAAATTGAGTTTGAAGCAATGAAGTAAAAGGTCCGGAAAAGAACGGAACAACTATGCCCTGTGCTACTGTTAGTATGGCAAAATAGATAAAGCCTTCAGCCGGAAGCACTCCACAGAATGCCAACGCCAGACCGAGTAAAAAGTAAGAGGTGGCAATCAGCAGAATTTTCCGTATCTTAGGATTCCAAACACCCAGCAATGCACCACCGGCCAGCATGCCTGCACCGAAAAGGGCCTCTATCAAACTCACCTGATATGCCGTTCCCGAGAAATTCTTCAAGGTCATCAATGGCATCAAAGCTACCATAGGCATAACAAAAAATGTAACAAGAACTTCAGTTACCATAACCCAACTGACTCCTTTGTTGCGCATGATGACATTAAACCCATCTCGCATATCATAAAGCACATTCTTAGCAGAAGCATTTTCTTTTTTAGGATTAGGAATATACACAAAAAGTAAAGCTGTACAAGCTATTATGGCTCCAAATACATCCAAAAGCATAACAAGGCTCATATCGAAGGCAAGCAGTAATATAGCCCCGAGAGCCGGTCCACCGATGTTACATACTGACTGAATCGCCTGGTTGATACCCGCAATGCGCATAAGCTCTTTCTCGGGTGCCAGCAATGGCACAGACGATTTCATGGCAGGCGTATGAAATGCACCACCAACAGAGCGCAACATAAGCAAAAAATATATATGCCATAGCTCAACTGTATCAAGATAAAACAACAATGCAATTATACCGGAACAAAGGGCGACGAAGCTATCTGCTCCAATCATAGTCCACTTACGATTCCAACGATCGACAAATACACCGGCAAAAGGACCTAATACCGCCTGTGGCAATAGGGCAGCAATTGTTGCAAATGACAATACTTCTGCAGAACCAGTTTTAAGACTAATCCACAAAACAATAGAGAACTGGGCAATAGAACTACTTAGTATAGAGAATAGCTGCCCGGTCCATATAATAATAAACTTTTTCTTCCAATTATTCATATTAAAGTTGAAATAAGATAAAGAATGAGATCATTCCTCTGTTGCATTTATACAGGAGGAAAGAAGAATGAGATATACCATTACGAGAAAAGGCATATCAAAATAAGGTGAAACCGTAGCTAAGCCAGTTCCAAATAATCGACAAGTATGTCAAACAGATAAGTTGTTTTCATCAATTTTATTCTTTGCGGCGACAAAGATAAGATAATATTTCAAAATGTCACAAAAACAAAAAGGAGATTATTTATAATCTCCTTTTGTACACCCTCAGGGACTCGAACCCTGGACCCATTGATTAAGAGTCAATTGCTCTACCAGCTGAGCTAAGAGTGCTTGTTTCTCGTTTGCGGTTGCAAAAGTAGGGCTTTTATTTCATATTGCAAAACAAATAGGAAACTTTTTTATTCTTTTTTTCTCACACTTACTCAAATTCATAGAGCTCTGATGGCGTATTTCTCTTTAAAGCAAGCAGTTGCACATCCTTCCCAACAATGACGCCTTTATTCTTTAATTTCCATTCAACCGTTTTATAAGCCAGTTCCGGATGATTATTATCTTTGCTCAGATGACAAAGCCAGATATAACGAAGATGTTCCGTGATATTCTCAGCAAGAAAATCGGCAGTATCTACATTACTCATATGGCCTGTACTACTTGAAATACGTTCTTTCAGATATGTAGGATAAGGTCCCATACGAAGCATTTCTTCATCATAATTAGCTTCAAGAATCAAATAATGGGCTTTACAGATATATCGGGCAGCAGTCGGAGTAATCTCTCCCAAGTCTGTTAGAAAAGAAAAGACTTTACCATCAACTTCTATACAATAACCCACATTGTCTGTTCCGTCATGTGGAACTTCAAAAGACTCAATGCGGAAGTCTTCCAATTGCATAGGCTCTTCTTTCTCCAGATAGCGTACAGAAGCATGCAATTTTTCTGTCATACAATAACTTTTATTAATCCCCGCATGTATACGTGCTGTGGTATATACCGGAATATTCAACTTCTCACCTAAATGCCCCACAGCTTTGATATGATCAGCATGATCATGCGTTATAAACACTGCGCGTATCGAATCCATCGTCACATTTATATCTCTCAACGTTTTTTTTATGGTACGAATTCCGATACCTGCATCAATGAGTATGCCGTATTTTTCGGTACCCAGATAATAACAGTTTCCGCTACTGCCACTTGCCAGGCTTATAAATCTAATCTTCATTATTATTCTCTTCTTTTAAATGCAAATTGCCGTCAACTTTTATGGCAAAGTGACGGCAAATATACATAAAAAAGGAAACAATCAGGTGTTAGCTTTCTTCTTTTTATCGATGAAATCGGTGATTTTTGCAAAAATAAGCAATGCAATTGCTGCAATCAAACCGATTGCTGCAAAGTAATACCAGATGTAATGAGCATTTACACTGGCGGCTTCCCAAGCTTCTCTGGATTCAAACAGGGCAGGATCCGGACAATACTTGGTCAGCAGCACCCCTGCGAGCCCAAAGCCAAAAATAGAAGACAAAAAAGAGTGAAGATGGCTAAAACCTAAGTACATGCCTTCTTCACCTTTAGGAGCTTGTAAAGAGAAATATTCCAGATAACGCGGAGAAATAAAGCATTCTGCCAAGCCTTGTACCACGATGCCGGCAATCATCATCAACGTAATATTACTCATTCCCGAGATAACTTCATTGCCCAAGAGATTACCACATGCCATCAACAGCGCTGATATCGGAATCAGAAACATACCAATATTCATCGAAGTGATAGCACTTCGTCTGGCCATCCAGCGAGTCACAAAGCTCACACAACAAACAACGACAAAAGGATTTACATTGGCAATCCACCCCGGTTTTGCAGTTTCACCAGCCATGCGAATAACATACTTAGGCATTGTAGCATAAAGCTGATGTTGTACCATCCAGAATCCCGTAATAATAAGGATTAAGATCAGCAAACGCCAATTAGTGACAATACGCAAGAAACCTTGTCCGATCTCACGCATACTCTTTCCTTCTCCTACGGTATGAGTCGATTTATACAAAAAGAAAACAGCCAACAAAGCGATGAGAGTCATGACTCCTGAGAAATAGTTAATATAGATATAAGCTTGGTCACCAATAACATTCCGTAGAGGATCGATAACCGTTTTACCGGTAAAGGCACCGATATTAACCATCATATAAAAAATAGAATATCCGCGTGCTCGAGTCGCTTCAGTTGTTTCCTTGGCAACAGAAGCTGAAATAACCGATTTAATAAATGCGCCGCCTATCATAATTATAAATAGAACCGGAACTATCAACCAACGGGAGGCACTATCCGTCAGTCCATCGAAATGAGTGTTTTCTCCATAAGTCACTAATCCGGCGCTTTCAAGTAACGTGGGTAATACTCCCAGGCCCAAGTATCCGGCTGTCAATAATGAAAAAGCAACAAGCATTGATTTGCGAAAACCGATTTTATCGGCATACGCTCCGGTAAAAATAGGAAGCAAGTATAATCCACCGGAAAAAAGGCCGGAAATCATACTTGCTTCAAAATCATTAAAACCTAAAATTGTAGATAGATAAATAGTGAGAACGATAAACACGGCATAGTAAGCCATGCGTTCAAACAGTTCGACTGTGTTGCTGACATAAAAGGCTCTTGTGAAACCTTTAGCAGCAGGCTGAGGGGAATTGTTCATTTATGTTTTTCTTTTTTTAATTGATAATCGAACGCAAAGATAAGATTTTTTGCCAATCCGACCAGCCACTCATGAAATAAAAGCCGGAAAAAGGCTTGGAAAACCAGTTTCCGACTTAATTATAACAGTTAAATAAACAGGTAATTAAAACTGAAAAAAGTTTTTAGCATTAAAATAGCTGATATCTTTAACCATCTGACAGACACGGTCCATCTCAGATGCCGGTATTTCACCGTTTTCCACATCACGCCCCAATAGATTACACAATGTACGGCGGAAGTACTCATGACGAGGGTAGGAGAGGAAAGAACGAGAATCCGTCAGCATTCCTACAAAGCGACTCAACAATCCAAGTAAAGAAAGGGCGTTCAATTGTTTTTCCATTCCATCCTTCTGATCAAGAAACCACCACCCCGATCCAAACTGAATTTTTCCGGGGATACTGCCATCCTGAAAATTACCTATCATAGTAGCAATCATTTCATTTGCACAAGGATTCAGATTATATAGAATTGTTTTGGCCAGTCTACCTTTTGAATTCAGACGGTCCAGAAATTTACTCATTGCTTTAGCGGTCATAAACTCACCAATGGAATCAAACCCAGTATCAGGTCCCAGCAATTTAAACATCCGACTGTTGTTATTGCGAATTGCACCATAGTGAAATTGTTGTGTCCATCCCTTCTCCCAATCCATTTCACCCAGTATAATCAACATAGCCGATTTAAATTTCAGAACCTCCTCTTTTGTTAGTTCAGATCCACCATAAATTTTATTGAAAATAGCTTTAATCTCGCCATCCGTATACTCTTCAGCATAAAATTCTTCGATTCCATGATCAGACAGCTTACATCCCTGATCGGCAAAGTAATCGTGGCGTTTACGCAAGGCTGTTATCATATCGTCAAAATCAGAAATATCGACCTCACTTATTTCCGATAGTTTTTCAACATAAGCACGAAAGTCTGATGGTATTTCTACAGCCATCACTTTATCCGGCCGCCAAGTGGGTAACATCTTTATTTCAAATCCACTTTCACGTGTTTTAATGTGATACTCCAATGAATCGATAGGATCATCGGTCGTACAAACGACTTCCACATGATAGCGACGCATCATTCCACGGGCAGAATATTCTGGAGAAGCCAGTTTATCGTTACATTCATCATAAATTTCACGTGCTGTTTTGGGGTTCAATATTTTATCAATACCAAATGCTGTTTTCAATTCCAGATGAGTCCAGTGATATAAAGGATTACGTAAGGTATATGGAACTGTTTCCGCCCATTTCTCAAATTTTTCCCAATCTGATGTGTCTTTTCCTGTACAAAAACGCTCCTCCACACCATTTGAGCGCATGGCACGCCATTTATAATGATCACCACCGAGCCAGATTTCGGTTATAGATTTAAACTGGTAATCGTCCGCTACCATCTGGGGAACTAAATGACAGTGATAATCAATAATCGGCATCTTAGATGCATGTTCGTGATATAATTCCTGAGCCGTTTCTGTTTGCAGCAGGAAGTTCTTACCCATAAATTTTTTCATTTCTTTGTGTTTTTATTGTACAGAATAGTTATTTGTATTAAAGCCAAGGTATATTGTTGATTATAAATACAATATATTCTATTTATATTTCGATTTTATTTATCGTTATCGAACACAAAATTAAAAAAATTACTTAGAGATGCAAAGACAAACCAGATATTTATGAATTTAAACTTTAAAATAATATGGGAAAAACACTCTTTTAAAGGGAGGGGTAAGATATTAACTTCATAAAGGATAGAAAGTTAATATCTTGTTTGCAAGAAGTTAACTTCCTGCCTTTACGATATTAACTTCCTAAAAATACTGTTTTTCAGATTATTAGCATGAAAAGTATATCACTGTTCATACTCTATTGAGAATTCAGATTTCCTCTCTTTTTCTTGCGGAACGGAGAATAATAGTAGTAGCTCCAATAGTAATGATAGCTCCGTCTTCAATACGAATACGGTCTTTATCACCCAAAATTTCGTTCATAAGAAAAGTACCTGTCAGACTCGGGGCATCACGTAAAGTATAAACTAATTCCCCCTGCTTGTTACGTTTTACATTGATAATGCAGTGACGTCTGTCCATACTCATATCGCCGGTTTCAATCGGAGTATTGATATTTGTACCGATACATCGACGCCCAATGATGTTATCACCTTCCTGCAGGGGTAGAACTTGTTTGAAACCAAATACGTTCTCAATCACGACGATACAGCCATATTCTTCTTTATATACCTCCTCGTCCAATTTCTCTTCCTTACGGGAAGCTTTTATTTTGCTCTTTCCCAGTCGGATACTAAACTGTTTACCACAATGTTCACATACAAAAACCAATGATTGGCCTTCGCTATATTTGGTTTCATCAAAAGAAAGGTAATTTTCACACTTAGGGCAAAGAATTCTTTTCATTATAAAAATATTTATTTAGCCAGCATCCAGGCATTCTTATAAGCCTCGTTCTCTCTTAATTTCAACAATTGACGGTTAGCGTCTTCACGATTGGCACATGACATTATGCTAACACGAATTTTGCCGTCACCTGTCAATACACTGGCACCTGCATAACCTTTAGTTTTCAATTCGGCAGCCATTAACTCAGCATCCTTGGTATTAGCTACACTGGCTATGATTATATGATATGGAAAAGAAGCTTCTGTAACCTTTGCATCAGCTGTTTTCATTGGCTTTTCCGGATGGGCAACTTTTACTTCTTTTACTGCAACCGGTTTTGTTACAGACGCTTTATAGACAGTCGTCGTTTTCTTCTTTGTAGTTACCGGTTTAGCTTGTGGAGTAGCAACGTTTGCTTTCAGCATAACCGGAGTCATTGCTACCGATTGTTTTTCTATCTTCTCAAACAGATCAGTAGGAAGCAATCGAGCATAATTACCCTTTTCTACATATGTATTTTGGACAGGAGTAGACATTAGAAAAAACAATGCAACCGCAGCAATCATTGCTACTGCATTTCTTAAAAATGCCCAGTTTACGCTGATTTCACGATTTTTCTTTTCTTTAGGAATGAGCGGAAGAATTTTCTCTCTTTCCGGACGTCGTAAAGACGTTAACTCTTTTATCTCAAACGAATCGAGTCCGTAAAGATAAGGAGTAGTAATTTTATTGTCGTATGGAATAAACTCGTAAGTGTTATGAATAGTATAACGGATTTCTCCAATATTAGGTAAATCAGTTTTTCCTTCTTCATGGAGAACGGCAATAAGCTCTGCCACTTCTCTTTCCACCATTTTTGTGGCATCCGAGAAATTGGTATCATACACAGCCATATATGATTGCACTAATACTCCGTCATTCAACCTCAATTGGGGATTGAAACCGATAACACGGGTAGGAGGGAGAAATATATTTTCTTCAGCCACTCTCATAGCAGGAGCGTAGTGAGCGATAAATCCACCAAATCCGGGAACAATTACACAATCATTCTCCAATAATAATACTTCAATATGCTGTGCCAATTCAATCATGTGTGCAAAATTAACAGATTAATTCAAGATATGCCATAAAACTGCACATTTTATTATTAACAAATGCTAAACTCAACCTTCCTTTCTTATCTATCTATACCTGTCATATTAGAAAAAATGCCTACTTTTGCGCTACTTAATAATATCATCAGAAACGAATGAATTATATACAAACAGAAATAGATGGTGTGTGGATCATTGAGCCGAAGGTTTTTTCTGATCCGCGCGGATATTTCATGGAAGCATTTAAGCAGCAAGAGTTTGATGCTACTATCGGGCAGATAAATTTTATACAGGATAATGAATCCAAATCTTCATTCGGCACGTTGCGCGGACTCCATTATCAGAAAGGAGACTATTGCCAGGCTAAACTGGTACGCGTCATTAAAGGCGAAGTTTTGGATGTAGCTGTTGATTTAAGAAAATCGTCTCCCACGTTCGGAAAACATATCAGCGTATTGCTAAGTGATGACAATAAGCGCCAGCTTTTTATTCCTCGTGGTTTTGCTCATGGATTTCTGGTGAAAAGCGAAGAGGCCGTTTTTACTTATAAAGTAGATAATATATATGCTCCTCAGGCGGAAGCCTCCATAATATACAATGATCCGGCATTGGGCATCGACTGGCCTATTGCCGATTCACAACTCGTCATGTCGGAAAAAGACCGGCAGGCAGGAAATTTCCGAGCAGCAGAGTATTTTGAATAGAAACCCTCAATAATCAAAAGAATATGAAAATTGCAATTGTCGGAACCGGATACGTAGGTTTGGTCACAGGAACCTGTTTTGCAGAAATAGGTGTGGATGTCACTTGTGTTGACACGAACAACGAAAAAATAGAAGCACTTAAAAAAGGTATTATTCCCATTTATGAAAATGGGTTGGAAGAAATGGTTATCCGTAATACCAGAGCTGGAAGACTGAAGTTTACAACTTCATTGGAAAGCTGCCTGGATGATGTAGAAGTGGTGTTTTCCGCTGTTGGAACCCCTCCCGATGAAGACGGAAGTGCCGACTTGAGTTACGTACTTGCAGTAGCACGCACTATCGGACAGAACATGAAAAAATATAAACTGGTAGTTACCAAGAGTACCGTACCCGTAGGTACAGCCTGTAAAGTTCGTACTGCCATTCAGGAAGAACTGGACAAACGGGGAGCCAAAATAGAATTTGATGTGGCTTCGAATCCTGAATTCCTGAAAGAAGGTAATGCTGTTAATGATTTTATGAGTCCTGACCGTGTTGTCATTGGCGTCGAGTCGGAACGTGCAGAGAAACTAATGACCAAGCTTTACAAACCGTTTATGCTAAATAACTTTCGTGTGATATTCATGGACATTCCTTCTGCTGAGATGACTAAATATGCTGCCAACTCAATGTTAGCTACCCGGATCAGTTTCATGAACGACATTGCGAACTTGTGTGAATTGGTAGGGGCCGACGTCAATATGGTACGCAGTGGTATCGGTTCGGATACCCGTATCGGACGTAAATTCCTCTATCCGGGCATCGGTTATGGCGGATCATGTTTTCCAAAAGATGTAAAGGCTTTGATTAAAACGGCTGAACAGAATGGATATCAAATGCGGGTATTACGGGCTGTAGAGGATGTGAATGAAGCTCAAAAAAGCCTGTTATTCGATAAGTTAGTAAAACAGTTCAATGGAAACCTGAAAGGCAAAATCATTGCATTATGGGGACTGGCATTCAAACCCGAAACAGATGACATGCGTGAAGCACCTGCACTGGTATTAATTGATAAGTTGCTTAAGGCAGGATGTCACGTACGTGCTTATGATCCGGCAGCGGCAGATGAGTGTAAAAGGCGGATTGGCGACTCCATATATTATGCACGCGACATGTACGATGCCGTTTTGGATGCCGATGCGCTGATGCTGGTTACCGAATGGAAAGAATTCCGTCTGCCTTCATGGGCTGTTGTGAGAAAGACAATGTCACAACAGGTAGTCATGGACGGTCGTAACATTTATGATAAAAAAGAAATGGAGGAACAAGGCTTTATATACCACTGCATCGGTAAATAATATCCAATATCCATATCCTCAAAAAAGTAATAACGGAGCTGAAAAGTCAGGAGTTTTTTTGTAATCCCCGACTTACTTTTCAGCTCCTTTTTATATCTTTATCGATATAAATGAGTAATTTTGCACAAAATTAAACAGATGATAAAGTACATTGCAACATTGTTACTGATGGTCTTATTCGTAGCATGCAATAATGGCAAAGGACAACAGCCCTCTGAAGACAATGAAGACCCCAAAGCTAAAGAAATCCTCCAAGGCATTTGGCTTGATGATGAAACAGAAACTCCCCTGATGCGCATAATCGGAGATACTATATATTATGCCGACACTCAGAGCACTCCGGTTTACTTCAAGGTTTTAAAAGATACTCTTTATACATATGGCAAAGATATAACCCGATACCAGATTGACAAACAGAGTGAATACTCTTTTTGGTTTCATTCTCTGGCTGACAACATTGTCAAGTTGCATAAATCAGAAGATCCGAATGATACATTGGTATTCTCTCGCAAATCTGCAGAAGTTATCCCAACTTATACGGAAGTTACTAAAAAAGATAGTGTAGTAATATACGATGGTGTCCGTTACAGAGCCTACGTATACATTAATCCGTCACAAATGAAAGTAGTGAAAACAACATATTCAGACGATGGTATCAGTATGGACAACATTTACTATGATAACGTGATGCATATATGTGTGTATGAAGGCAAAAAGAGTCTATATGCCAAAGATATCACCAAACAAATGTTTGTTGATGTGATTCCTGCGGACTTTTTGCAACAAGCCATTTTGTCCGATATGAATTTTACAGGAATTGATCGCAAAGGTTATCATTACCAAGCCTTAGTTTGCATTCCGGAAAGTCCGGTATGCAATCTTGTGAATTTGACCATTAGCTTTAATGGACAATTGAATATAGCAGCTGCTAAATACAAATAAGCATCTGATTGTAAAAGATATCAAAGAGACATATTTTAGAAAAAAAGGGTAGGGGGCAGAAAGCATACGCTTATCTTCTGCCCGATCTGGGTGATGCAGAGCGTCCCCCATTACTGTTTCTTCTACCTCCATTCCGAAAGTTTCTTCCTCCTCTTCCACCACTATTATTCGAACGAGGGTTATATTGGGGTGCTTCTCCTAATTCTGGAGGTACAGGAATCTTATAAATTTCCTTCTCAAGAAAGTTCTCGATATTTTTAAAGTTTGTCTGTTCTTTTTCATTAACAAACGTAAGAGCGACTCCATCATTATTTGCACGCGCAGTACGCCCAATGCGGTGTACATAATCCTCACTGTCATGCGGTACGTCGAAATTGATGACTAAACGGATATCATCAATATCAATACCTCTGGATACGATGTCCGTAGCAACCAGAATATTAATACGTCCCGATTTGAACTCATGCATAATAAACTCACGTTGTGCCTGCTCAAGATCCGAATGCATCTCTCCGACATTCAATTTCATCATTTTCAAGGCTTTTGCAACCTCCTTTACCTTTAATTTGGAAGATGCAAAGATGATCACTCTTTCAGGAACTTCCTCCGCAAAGAGACTTCGTACAATGCCTAATTTCTGATTCTCGTAACAAACATAGGCAGCCTGAACGATTTTTTCAGCCGGTTTTGATACTGCCAGTTTGACCTCCGCCGGATTATTAAGAATAGTATTGGCCAATTGCTGTATCTTGGAGGGCATGGTAGCAGAAAACATAATGGTCTGACGTTCCTTAGGCAAGTATTTTACAATCTGCATTATATCTTCATAAAAGCCCATATCAAGCATGCGATCCGCTTCATCCAGAATAAAATAAGAAACTCGGGATAAATCAACGTAACCCAAACTCAGATGTGCAATCAAGCGTCCCGGTGTAGCTATAACCACATCAGCCCCGAGCATCAAGCCTTTCTTCTGTTGTTCGAAAAGTATTCCGTCATTTCCACCATAGACAGCTACACTTGAAACAGGCATAAAATAAGAAAATCCTTCCATTTGCTGGTCTATTTGCTGAGCCAGTTCACGAGTAGGGGACATGATCACACAGTTAATAGCATCCTCCGGGTGTCCGCCTTCGGACAATCTATTCAATATAGGCAACAAAAAGGCAGCCGTCTTTCCGGTTCCCGTTTGCGCTACTGCTATTAAATCTCTACCTTCAAGTATTACAGGAATCGCTTGTTCTTGTATGGGAGTACATTCCTCAAAACGCATAGCGTCGAGTGCTTCAAGTACATTGTCATTTAATTGTAATTCGGAAAACTTCATCGTTTCTTTTTATTTGCTCGCAAAGATAGAAAATTCACTACGTAGTACAAATTTTTCGGGTTCTTTTATTATTCCCACTCTTACATATTCAGATATGAGTCTTTAAAGCCCAGAAAATAGAGTACCCCATCAAGCCCAATTGTATTAATAGACTGCTTGGCATTGGCTACTACTTTAGGTTTTGCATGAAAGGCTATGCCAAGACCTGCAATCCCCAACATTGGCAAATCATTGGCTCCGTCACCCACGGCAATGGTTTGAGCAATATCCACTTTTTCTACCTGAGCAATCAGCCGGAGCAATTCCGCCTTACGCTTTCCGTCCACTACATCTCCCAGATAACGGCCTGTCAGTTTGCCATCGACTACTTCAAGTTCATTAGCATATACATAATCAACACCATATTTTTTCTGCAAGTATTGTCCGAAATAGGTAAAGCCTCCCGAAAGAATAGCAATTTTATAACCATATTTCTTCAGTACATACATCAGACGATCGACTCCTTCGGTAATTGGTAAACTCTCGGCAATCTCTTGCATAACAGACTCGTCCAGCCCCTTCAACAATGCAACCCGTTCGCGAAAGCTTTCCGTAAAGTCAATCTCCCCGCGCATGGCACGTTCGGTAATTGCTTTTACTTCGGCCCCTACACCTGCACGCATAGCCAGTTCGTCAATCACTTCGGTTTCTATTAAGGTAGAATCCATATCAAAACAGATTAGACGACGCATACGACGATACATATTGTCGAGCTGGAAAGAGAAGTCCATTTCAAGTTCACTGGCCAACTTCATCAATTGTCCCTGCATAGCTTCTTTATCCCGAGGGGTACCACGAACTGAAAACTCAATGCAAGCACGAGTGTGCATTTTCCTTTCGTCCAATGGAATACGTCCGGTCAGACGTTTGATAGCATCAATATTCATGTCCTGTTCAGCTAAGATACGGGTTACCGCTGCAATCTGACGAGCAGTGAGCTTACGTCCCAACAAAGTAAGAATATAACGGTTCTTACCCTGCAGATTTACCCAGCTTTCGTATTCTTCCGCAGAAATTGGATAGAAACGAATAGTCACTCCCAAAGAAGATGCTTTGAATAGTAACTCTTTCATCATAAATCCCGAAAGTTGCTCCTCAGTCATACAAAGAATACCCAACGAAAGAGTATTATGAATGTCTGCCTGACCAATATCCAAAATAGTAGCATCGTATTTTGCCAATATTTCTGTTACGGAAGCTGTGAGTCCCGGACGATCTTCACCGGTGATACGGATCAGAATTAGTTCTGTTTTTGATGGTTGCATAGCGGATTGTTCATTAAGTATCCTGCAAAAGTAGGAGAAAATTCCCAGTATTTATGCTAAATAACATAAAAAACTACACCTAAAAAGTGAGAAATTTACTTGTTTATTTGGAAGTTGAAATAATATTTACTTACCTTTGCACCCGGTTTCTGAATTAAAGGCCTTGACAGTCAACAGATTCCTCTCTGTTGTGCCTAAAAAGACGATGTTTCGGGGAGAGACCACTGTTTAGAGGACAGTCCCGGATAGTATTAACTAAAACCGAATTACATGAGGCATGTAAAATGGATTTTTGTTGTATTACTAATTAGTTCCTTGACTTCTTTCGTAGAAAAAGACAAACCCACCGGAGGTTTGAACGTGGGTGACGTAGCCCCTGATTTCAGAATCGAAACTACGTCAGATGTACAGCACAATCTTGATTTAACCGATTTGAAAGGTAAATATGTGCTGCTTAGTTTCTGGGCAAGTTATGATGCGCAGTCCCGGATGCAAAACGCAAGTTTAAGCAATGCGCTTCGATCAACTTCTCAAGATGTGGAAATGGTTTCCGTTTCGTTTGACGAGTACCAGTCGGTATTTAAAGAAACCATTCGTAAGGACCAAATAGTTACGCCCACTTGTTTCGTGGAAACTAAAGGCGAAAGCTCCGGCTTATTTAAGAAATACCGTTTGAACCGGGGTTTCACTAACTATTTATTGGATGGAAATGGTGTGATTATAGCCAAAAACATCTCTGCTGCAGAACTTTCTGCTTATGCAAACAAAATCAAAGGTTGATTTTAAGGCGTAAGAAGAGAGTGGGGGTTCCCTACAGGACTTCGGTCTTGGGAACGAGACAAAAGAGGAAATGAATACAACAAAAAATTCCGCCCGCACTTGTGATTTCACAGGAGCAGGCGGAAATTCTTATTTTTAGACCTTTCATATTCAGATGCACTCCATTATTTGGGAGCCTTTCTATATAAGTAAAATGCAATCAGTGCATATAGTAAGTTAGGGATCCACATTGCGATCACCGGAGGCATATTTCCATTCACTGCGAAAGTGGATGCTACGGTCTGGAACAGGATGTATGAGAAACTCAAACCAAGCCCGATTCCCAAATGTAACCCCATTCCCCCTTTTGTTTTTCTTGAAGAAAGAGATACTCCGATTACAGTCAGGATAAACGATGCAAATGACATGGCGATCCGCTTATGATACTCGATCTCGAACTCTTTGATATTAGCGATGCCTCTTTGGCGCTGTTTATCAATATAAGCGCTTAATTGCGGACTGGTCAGCATTTCCTGTTGATTACGCATGATCATAAAATCGGCAGGTTCCATCGGTATGATGGAGTCCAGTTTATCCCCACGGATAATTGTCTCCTTCAATCCGTCCAAATTACGAATCATATAATCCTTGATCGTCCATTTATTAACAGCTGTAGTGTCATAAGTTATACTGCGGGCGGTCAAATGAGACACCAGCTTCTTATCCACAAACTTATCCAGCGAAAAGCGGTTTCCCGTTTTGTTATAATCCTGATAATTATCAATATAAGCAATCACGCCTGTGTCGATCTCCAACTGTATGTTATGTACATAAGTAGTCTTTTTTTTCTTTACGTATTTATCTTCAAAATCCAAACGCGTCACACTTCCCCTCGGGATAACATACGATCCTAATATAAAGGTAGAGATCGCGATGATACCGGCCGATATCATATAAGGACGTAGCATGCGTTTAAAACTCATACCGGTAGAGAACATCGCGATAATCTCAGAGTTCTCGGCCAACTTTGAAGTAAAGAATATGACAGCAATAAATACGAACAACGGACTGAACAGATTTGCGAAATAAGGAATGAAGTTCATGTAGTAATCGAAGATGATAGCCGACCACGGCGCACTTCGCTCCATAAACTTATCCATTTTCTCGTTAAAGTCGAATACTACTGCAATAGAAATAATCAATGCAATAGCAAACACGTATGTCCCCAAGAATTTCTTGATGATATACAAGTCCAGGCGTTTAATAAACCGATTGCTTCTCATAAGTTTATAGTCTTGTTGACACTCTTTTCACCATCATAGGTTTCCAGGTTGAAAAGTCCCCTGCAATAATGTGCTTGCGTGCTTCTCCCACCAACCACAAATAAAACGCCAGATTATGGATAGATGCTATCTGCATGGCCAACAGTTCCTGAGCATGAAACAAATGGCGCAGATATGCTTTACTGTACAAGGTGTCCACATACGAAGCACCATCAGCCTCAATAGGAGAGAAGTCTGCTTCCCATTTTTTATTACGCATATTCATGATACCATCTTTCGTAAACAGCATTCCATTTCGCCCGTTACGGGTAGGCATTACACAGTCGAACATATCAACTCCACGTTCAATGCCCTCAAGAATATTAACCGGCGTGCCCACACCCATCAGATAACGAGGTTTGTCCTTCGGAAGTATTTCATTCACTAACTCTATCATCTCGTACATCTTGTCTACAGGCTCGCCTACAGCGAGTCCGCCTATGGCATTGCCATCTGCACCTTTAGAAGCTATATACTCTGCGGATTGTTTACGTAAATCAGGATATACGCATCCTTGCACAATTGGAAACAAAGACTGATTGTAGCCATATTTAGGTTCCGTCTCGTTGAACCGTTGAATACAACGGTCAAGCCAGCGATGCGTTAATCCCAATGACTTTTTGGCATATTCATAATCCGAATCTCCCGGCGGACACTCATCAAATGCCATCATAATGTCGGCACCGATAATACGTTCGATGTCCATTACTTTTTCGGGAGTGAAGATATGCTTACTTCCATCGATATGTGAACGGAATTCAGCTCCTTCTTCACGCAATTTACGAATTCCGGATAAAGAAAACACCTGAAAACCACCGCTATCGGTCAGCATCGGACGATCAAATCCATTGAACTTATGCAACCCACCGGCCTTCTCGAGCACGTCCAGTCCCGGACGCAAATAAAGGTGATACGTATTTCCCAGAATAATCTGAGCTTGAATATCCTCTTTCAATTCAGTCTGATGTACTCCTTTCACACTGCCGATTGTACCTACCGGCATAAATATAGGGGTTTGTATTTGCCCGTGGGCTGTCGTGATCAGACCAGCACGGGCATTACTTTTTACGTCTGTATATTGTAGTTCGAATGTCATTCCTGGCTGGCTTTCTTTACGGATAAATCAATGGCATCGGCAACCTTCTCCTGGGTCAACGCAATAGCAAAAACTTCTTTTACATCATTCACATAATGGAAAGTCAGTCCTTTCAGATATATATCCTGTATTTCGTCAATATTCTTTTTATTTTCGGCACTCATGATGATCTCTTTGATACCGGCACGTTTAGCAGCCAGAATCTTCTCTTTAATACCACCCACCGGAAGCACCTTACCACGTAAGGTAATCTCGCCAGTCATAGCCAGGTTAGCCTTTACTTTACGCTGTGTCAAAGCAGAAGCCAATGAAGTAGCCATTGTGATACCTGCCGAAGGACCGTCTTTGGGAATAGCTCCTTCGGGAACATGGACATGAATATTCCAGTTATCAAAGATTTCTTCATTCAGATTCAGAAGTGAAGCGTGTGCTTTGATATATTCAAGTGCCAACATTGCAGACTCTTTCATTACTTCACCCAAATTTCCGGTTAAAGTAAGACGACCGCCTTTGCCACGGCTCAAGCTGGTTTCGACAAACAAGATCTCACCTCCTACAGCTGTCCATGCCAAACCTGTCACCACACCGGCATAATCGTTGCCCTGATATTTATCACGTGTATATTCCGGAGCCCCCAGGAAGTCGTACAAATCAGCCGGTTTAATTTCGGTTTTGGAAAAGAAACCATCCGTAGCATATTGACGGGCGGACTTACGAAGGATCTTACCGATCTTCTTTTCCAGTTCGCGCACGCCGCTTTCACGTGTATATGATTCGATAATAGCCTCCAAGGTGTCTTTTGGAATCTTGATATCGGTTTTCTTCATACCGTTTGCTTCCAATTCTTTCGGCACTAAATGTTTCCGTGCGATCTCCACTTTTTCCTCGGTGATATAACCACTGACTTCGATTAACTCCATACGGTCGAGCAATGGTCCCGGGATAGTATTTAAATTGTTTGCCGTAGCGATAAACATCACTTTAGACAAGTCATAATCCACATCCAGAAAATTATCATGGAAAGCCGTATTCTGCTCCGGATCAAGCACTTCAAGCAAAGCAGAAGAAGGATCTCCCTGACGATCGGCACTTACTTTATCAATCTCGTCCAAAATAAACACCGGATTAGAAGATCCGGCTTTTATCAGGTTTTTGATGATACGTCCCGGCATTGCACCGATATAAGTTTTACGATGTCCGCGGATTTCCGCTTCATCGTGCACACCTCCCAATGACATACGGATATATTTCCGTTTCAATGCAGCGGCAATGGATTTACCCAATGACGTCTTACCGACTCCCGGAGGACCATATAAACAGATAATAGGAGACTTCATGTCACCTTTCAACTTCAGTACCGCCAAATGTTCCAGAATACGCTCTTTCACCTTTTCCAGACCGTAATGATCTTTATTAAGAGTCTTTTCCGCATTCTTCAGATTCAGATTGTCAGTGGTATATACTCCCCACGGAAGATTAAGCATCGTCTGCAGATAATTTAACTGCACACTGTAATCAGGTGACTGAGGATGAGTACGTTCCAGTTTAGCCAATTCTTTCAGAAAAGTCTCATGCACCTCGGAACTCCACTTCATGTGTTCTGCTTTCTGACGCATTTCCTCTATTTCTTGTTCCTGGCCTCCGCCACCCAATTCGTCCTGAATGGTTTTTATCTGCTGTTGCAGGAAATATTCACGTTGTTGCTGGTCAATATCTTCACGAGCACGCATCTGGATAGATGCTTTAATTTCGGCCAGTTGTACCTCGCGGTTCAAAATTTCAAGTAACCGATAGGTACGTTCGCGCAAAGAATCGATGCGTAACAATTCTATTTTCTCGTCCTTCTTTAATGGAAGGTTCGTGCAGATAAAATCTACCAGGAACATGTGATTCGTCAGGTTCTTGATGGCAAACGCCGATTCCTGATGTAAAGAGTCCGATGACTTAATATATCGTATTGTTAGGTCTTTGCAGGTTTCTACCAATGCCTGGAACTCCTTATCGTCTTTCGAAGGTATCTCTTCGTCGATAATGTTCACTTCTCCCTTCAGGTATGGATGTGTTTCTGTAATGTTCTTCAACTCCAGGCGTTTCATCCCTTGGATAATGACTGTTGTCGTCTGGTCAGGCATTTCAAGCACACGTACAATCTTACCTATCGTTCCGATTGGATGCAAATCTTCGAATGCCGGTTCGTCTGTTTCTGCCATTTTCTGGCAAACTACTGCAATATAGGATTTTTTCTTATCAGCTTCCCTCACTAATCTCAAAGATGATTTTCTACCTACAGAAACAGGCATAAATACTCCGGGAAACAATACCATATTACGGAGGGGGAGAACCGGAAGAGTTTCACCAACCTTAATATCAAACACTTGATCTTCATTTCCGTCAAAATCGGCAATCAATGAAAATGCGTTATCATTCTGGTCATCCATCTCTCTTAAATATCTTTCTTTCTTCATTTCGTATAAATTAGTTTATGTCATATCAGCGAGCATAAAACGTTCGCAAAGTTAATCGATTCTTCATTAAGAATAAAACATCTGTTCGATAAAAACACAAAAACAATGCCAAATAATAATACGGACGGAATGTCATATCACAATATTTACCTATTTTTGGCGAACTTAATTATTTATTAGCTAAATGAGCCAACCTTATTTTCAGTTTAAACAGTTTACCGTTTGGCACGATAAATGTGCCATGAAGGTAGGTACAGACGGCGTCCTGCTCGGGGCATGGACTCCCGTAAAATCCTCGGTCCGCATTCTCGACATTGGTACCGGCACAGGACTGGTGGCACTTATGTTAGCCCAGCGCAGTACAGCTTCCATTACAGCCCTTGAGATCGATGAAGCCGCTGCTGCCCAAGCAACAGAAAACATAAACCGCTCGCCCTGGAAAAATAGGATAGAGGTAATCCAACAAGATTTTAAACATTATAGCAGTAAAAATGGTATTTCTAAATTTGATACAATAGTTTCCAATCCTCCTTACTTTAACGCTTCATTAAAGTGTTCTGACGAACAACGTAATAAAGCCCGTCACAACGACAGCCTGACATATGAAGAATTATTAGCAGGTGTATCCGGACTACTTTCGCAAGAGGGAACATTCACTATAGTGATACCAATGGATGTCGGTGAGCAAATTAAAACACTTGCTCATAAATATGGGCTATATCCTTCACGTCAACTCTTTATCATAACCAAGCCCGGCGGAGCTCCCAAACGAACTCTAATTTCATTTAGATTCACCAAACAGACATGCGAAACAGAAGAATTACTGACTGAAACCTCCCGTCATCAATATAGTGAAAAGTATATAGAACTCACCCGGGATTTTTATCTGAAAATGTGAAAAAACTAACACAAGTTCCATCTATAAAGCCGTGCAAGCGTTCTGTCACAGATGGTATTCTTGGTATTATACGATGTACATCAACAATTACATAACCAATTCACCATTGAACCGCAAGAAACCATCAACAAGAGCACTATTACGGAGTTTGGCAATAATTCTACAAATTATTCCCTTCTTGTATCCCATTTTAGAAGAGAAAGAAGGCATTTAAGTTTATCAGTGTAAATTGCTGCATGTACGATATGCTAATTTTCAATGGGAGCTTCTCATCTTTCTGTTTCACAGGTTGGCATAAGTAGAATTATATGGATAACATTTTAAAATTTGCGTTTTTTGCAGTATTTTCATTCTTGAAGAATCATAAATCCTGGTTCTTCTTCAAATTTGGTGCTAAATTCTTTATTTCTTTATTTTCAAGTTGATAATTGTCCTTTTTGCTTGCTTCAATAAGAAAAAGTAGACACCGGCTGAATAAGATAACTCGAGTTTCGGAAATGAATTTGCGCCGTCTGAACCGGTATCTTCATCCTTATACCTTTCTTTAATTAACATTGTTAACGCCTTTTGCAAGTTGTCAGGTTCTTGTGCGCAAATAACAAGTCTTTTGCATTTAAAGAACTTGTTATTCACATCCAAAGAACAAGCTTTAACTCTGT